>JAESFW010000275.1_pt1 | contig 46306 bp, 39 predicted proteins | sample 9269481 | NCBI WGS metagenome assembly JAESFW01 (sample SAMN14515350, study PRJNA621654) | algae metagenome | isolation source: Lyngbya sp. HA4199-MV5 and co-occurring heterotrophs from soil with... | place: USA: Ahupuaa O Kahana State Park, Hawaii | collected 2009-07-21 | reverse complement strand
AGGCGAAGATGTCGCCAGCGCTCGTCTACCGGAAGTTCCGGCTGGAGCGTGCCAAGCATCTTCTCACCCAGACGGATGCTTCATTGATCGAGATTGCCCTCGAAGTCGGTTTCGAAAGCGCCGGCCACTTCTCCAGGATATTCGCAAGGACCTACGGGCAGACACCGAGCAGACTTAGAGCGCAAAAACCCGCGTGAACCATCCAGCGCCCTGCTACATTGGTCACGGCGCCAGCCGATCGAGCTACTTCTCAGCCGCCGAAGCTCGAAAAATCGCGATACGCGTGCATGCACGATTGCCGCCGGGGCCTGCGATGGATAAGGTCCTGCGGCAAAATGCAAGAGCACTCAGCTGACGAGGACGACTATGGCAACCGGTACTGTTAAATTCTTCAACCAGGACAAGGGTTTTGGCTTCATCACGCCCGACAACGGCGGGCCGGATGTGTTCGTCCATGTGTCGGCGCTGGAAGGCGCGACCTCTCTGCGCGACGGCCAGAAGGTCAGCTATGAACTCGGCCAGGACCGCAAGACCGGAAAATCGAAGGCCGAAAACGTCAGGTCAGCCTGAACGTCGAATTCTACACCTAGGGAAATTGCTTCATTGCATTCCCTGACCTGCCCGGCCGCACCAGCGACCGGGCAATGTCGATAAAGTTGTGCCGCGACGTTGTCGGATCCACCTTAATCCAGACAGCGTGGTGCCCAACATGACCTCCGCGGCTCATCCCCGCGGTTTGCCGAGGAACCAATGGCCGATGGCTGTAGTCCGGTCCTTGTCAAACTCAGGCTGATCTCGAAAGTGCTCGCGAGCCTCACTGACAGCTTGCGCTTCGCCTGCAATCCAGATGTATCCGGGACTTTTCGGCAATTCGATTGAACGCGCGATATCGGCCAGGCGCGTGGCCTTTGGCGTTGCGCCAAACCCGCAATACAAGGTTGCCATTGTCGCTGCGGCCGTGATTTGCCGCTGCACATCGTCTTAGACAGCGACGTCCAGATGCGCGAAGATTTCCGGGATCGCTGATGCTTCCTCGACGATCCGTCCGACGGCCGGGACACCGGTGATAATGGATGTTGAACTGCGCCAGAATATTTGCACTTGATAATACACAACTCTGGTGGGAGCTCGACGTGAACGCGGACCGCTATTTTGTACTGGCCAAGATCTTTGGCGCCAAGCGCAGCGATCCCTCTGAAATAGACGACTTCGCCGATTTGGATCTTGCGGGAAAAGCCACGGTAGCAAGGGAGCTGCTGGAGCAGTTTCTCGACCTCGAGCCGTCTCGGCGGAGCAATAGCAGGGCGTTGTTCATGGACCTGCGGGACATCATTGCTGGATCGCACCAAGGGAAACGAACCTCCGGCTCCGGCCCCGGCGAGATCGCGTTTCGTAAGGTGTGGATCAATGTTGATGCACTTCAGGGCGTGAGGGCTGAGTTCCAGCGAAGTGCCGACCTTGGGCTGAAGGATGTCAATCAGTTTGCCGACGATCTGGCCGCGGCATTTCTGTGCCAACCGATGTTCAAAACCGCATTGGGGTCGCGCTTCAGCGAATATGCGGCTTCACTCGTAAGCGAGATGAAGGACTTTGAGCGCTATCGCACCGCAGAGCTCAAACCCGGCGGGGAACTCCACAACATCAGTCAGCTGGATTTCACCAGCTTGCAGACGCGTCTTGCGGAAATCGGCGCAGCCATCGAGCAGCTCACCAAAAGGGAACAGGCACTCACGGCAGCCACGGAAAAGAACTCTGAGCTATTTGAGCGGCTCGAAGCGAATGCGAGAACTGCCAATGAGAAACTCGCGGCTGTGCCTCTTGCGATTGCACAAGCAGAGGAATTCCTCAGCACCGTGCCAGAAAATCTGGCGGCTTTTCGCCGTGCCGCCTTCGAGGCGCTACGAATAGATTCGACCCGCACTCTTTGGAAAGACCGAGCCAGGACGAGCGAATATGCGTTCCGGACGTCAGCGGTACTCTTGTTTCTGCTTCTGGCGGTTGCGCCGGCGTTCATGATAGTTCACTTCGACGACGTCTTGCTTGCGCTTCGCCATATCGAATTGCCTCCAGGCAACGATCCAGGCGAGGGTGCGGACCCTGGCTACCTCACCGTCGTGGCTGTTAGCCGACTGGTTTTGGTGTCGATCCCTGTCGCCCTCTATTTCTGGCTCATTCGACTGTTGGTCCGCTTCAATCTTCGCTCGCTCGTTCTCATGGATGACGCGAGGCAACGTCACACTCTGCTCGACACGTATTTTCAGTTGATCGAACGGGATAGCGCGAGCAAGGAGGACCGAGCGGTCGTACTGGCCGCTCTCTTCCGACCCTTGCCAGGCCACGGCGACGACAATGTTGATCCCCCGAATTTCACCGAGCTGTTGAGCAAGGGAATGGGAAAGTAGCCTTGCCGGGCGCCACGTTCGCCCGACAATCGGCCTGAACACTTCAGGCCGATCTGCCAGTCCGCCACCGACGTCGCGGAATTTCGCCCGATACACCATGCGCCCCTGAGGGCACAGAGCAGGCACGCCTCCCTAATGGGTGATGGCCATGACGAGCCAGTCGTCGTCACGGACCTCAGCCAGCATCGCGCGCGCATCGTCCAATGCATCGGTTTCGTTGAGCTGGCGCCACGCTTCCTGCGCCGCTTCATCAGCTTGGGGCGGCGGGCCGAACGCTAGTTGGTCGAGGCGCGGGGCCAGCGTTCGCCCAATCCGCCCGGCGGTCCATCCGCCGGTATGGCCAAAGCCTCCTTGCGTCGGTCGAACGGCAGGGTCGGCATAGTCCTGCAGCATGGCCTCGATCGGCTGGCCGTGGATCAGGGTATCCGTTTCGTCAGTCGTCCAGCCAAGTGTCGGCAGTTGGGTCGCGAGCCGATGGTGGTTCGTATCGTTGCTGGCACTCAACGATGGTAGAGGCACAAAGTGCGCGGCAAGCACGACAAGCGTGGCGAGCCCCGGGCTGATGAATTGCGGCTGCAGCCAGGACGGCGCGGCAGCGTCGGGCCCAAGGTGAAAGGCGGCATGGAGGTCTTCGCGCTCACCCAGCGCCCCATAGCGGGCAAGTGCTATCGCCGAAAGGGTTTTCCGGTCGCCGGCCTCCCAGGCTGACAGCACATCCTGCACCCCCTCCTTGAACGCGGGAGTAACCGGACAGCGAAAGGCGTGATGAAGCACTGCCATATTGAATCCTCCCGCAGAAAGCCGCCGGACCTGAAGGCCGGCGGTCAAAACTGTTTGCTTCCGTCAATTCTAGAGTTTTCTCCGGAACCGTCTATTGCGCGCTGCAATTGCCTGGCGCGCATGTTCCACCAGCCGGCCATGGTCTATTTTCAGACCGTCGTTGAACTGCTCTCCATTCGCGAATGTGCCCGCAGGCTCAACGTTGCCTCGTCAGCCGTGTCACGACAGATCGGACAGCTTGAGGACGCACTGGGCATGGCGCTGTTCCTGCGGGAAAACGAGATTGCCGACGGCACGCTGGTGTTTCGTCCACTCGAGGATCGCGGGCTTTCGACCAATCGCTTCGGCCTTATGGTGCGGGCCGAGGGGTGGCCTGCGCTTTGCGCCGGCCGTCTTCTACGACCATGCGAAGGAGCACTTCCACGCGATGGACCTTCCGCAGGGAGCCTAACGTCTGAGTTTGCACACGTGCGACGATCCCTCCTGGCGCTCGCCAGCAGGACGACTTCCAATCGTGGGATCGATCGAAAATTAAACCAAATGTTTGCTTTCTACCACGAAGATACGACCCAAGCTTGCACGACGCTCCACTCTAGACTTTACGCTGCCGGGCCAGGATCTTGTACAATCTGATATCGGCGGTTTTGAAGAAGCGCCTCGATCTTGCATTCAAGACATCGCGAGACTTCCGCGCGCGGATCGTGGAGGCTCCCGGATTATGGATGAACGAGCGGGACGTTGCCGGACTTCGGCACGACCTGAGAAAGGTCGCGCTGCGATCGGTTCCCGATGGAGAGCTCGACTATGGTGTCTTCTCCGAGAAGGACGACGCACTCAACCGGACGATCGTGACGCTCGTCTATCGCGTTTCCGACGGCGAGCCGGTCGCCTTCAATGCCCTGCCTGTCATCCAGCTTACGCTCTCCGGCAAATCCGTCGAGGTTCTCCACCTGGGCCTGGTGATGATCGATCCGGCGGTCCGCAGCCAGGGCCTTTCCTGGGTTCTTTACGGCCTCACCTGCTTTCTCCTCTTCCTGCGCAACCAGCTTCGCCCGCTCTGGATCTCCAACGTCACGCAGGTGCCGGCGGTTGCCGGCATGGTGGCCGAAACGTTCAGCAACGTCTTCCCGGCGCCCACACGCGGCGCGCGCCGCTCGTTGCACCAGCAACTGATTGCCACAGCCATCATGGGATCCCATCGTCACGTCTTCGGCGTCGGCCTCGATGCCGGTTTCGACGCCGACCGCTTCGTCATTACCGACGCCTACACAGGCGGTTCCGATAACCTCAAAAAGACCTTCGATGCGGCGCCGAAGCACCGCAAGGCGGAGTACAACGACTTCTGCGCCGTTGAACTGAATTACGACCGCGGCGACGACCTGCTCCAGATTGGCCAGCTCGACCTCAACGCAGCGCAGCGTTACCTCCTGGAAACCGTGCCGCGAAATGCACTCGGTCGCCTTTCCGTCGCCAGTTTCGTCATCCTCGTCCAACGGCTGGTGCTGCCGGCGCTGCACTGGGCGGATGGCCGCAAGCATTGGGGCATATTGAGACCTTCAAATCGATGAGCAGCATCTTCTCCTACGAGGCTTTCACCACACGCAACATCGGCTTCGTCACCGAGGCCGAACAACGACGTCTGCAGCAGGCAACCGTCTTCGTCTGCGGAACCGGCGGCATGGGCGGTGCTTGCATCCAGGCGCTGGCGCGGGCCGGCGTCGGTCATCTCATTCTCGCCGACATCGATCACTTCGAAGTGTCAAACCTCAATCGCCAGGTCTTCTGTTTTGCCGACACGATCGGCATGCACAAAGCGGAAGCGACCCGCGACCTCTGCCTGAAGATCAACCCCGAAATGACCGTCACAGTCTTCGGCCACGACTGGACCGATCATGCCGAGGCGCTCATTGCCGATGCGGACGTCGTCATCAATGGGACGGATGATCTCGGTGCCAGCCTGCTTCTTTATCGCGTCTCGCGAAAGCTCGGCCGGAAAGTGATTGACGCCTACGCGTCTCCCCTGCCGTCCGTCTACGTGACACGCCCGCAAGATCCGATGCCGGAAGAGCGTCTAGGCTATCCGACCGCTGGAACCGCCTGGAACGCACTGACGAGCCATCAGCGGGCCGAAGCCTTCCTACGCGAGGCAGAATACGTGATGGTCCATTCGTCGTCGCGCCACCACGTCGATCTGTCCCTCGCCGGCGAAGTGGTTGCCGGCACCCGCAGCCGCATGTCCTTTGCGCCCATGGTGATCTCAACCGGCACATTGATGGCCTATGAGGCGATCCATGCGGTCCTCGGGCGACCCCAGTCCGCCGATTGCCGCGGCTGGTTTTTCAATCCGCATGCCGGCCGCGTCGAGCATCCACGCAACAGGCTCGTTGCAGCACTGCTGCGCCCTGTCGTGCGGCGTTACCTGCTGCGACTCGCGGCTCCGGCAGCGCCATGAACACGCCCCTCGTCGCCGACAGTTTCGTCTCGCTGGCAGCTCTTGGCGGCCTGCTGGTGCTGATCGGCGTCATCTGGAGTTTCGATGCGGCAAGCCCGTTGAACCGCCGCTTCCTCTTCGGACTGCAGGTATTGGCGGCACTGATGGCAAGCCGTGTGCTCGCCTGGTGGACCGACCTCTCCATCTTCAGGGCGGCGACGATCATGACTGCCGGCCTCGTTCCGCTCGCAACGGTTCTGCTTGCCGAAGGTCTCCTACGCCGCCATGCGCCGAGGCTGACGAAGTGGATCGCTGCCGGCGGTGCCGGTGCATTCCTCATCCTTGCCCTGCTGCCGGCATCGATCGCCGAACCCTGGCGCGTCACGCTTCTTTTCCTCTATCAACTCGCCACCTTCGCCCTTGCCGGGCACATGACGGTGACGCGCGACCGCGCGAGCCTGTCGAAGGCGGAGAACCAGGCGGTCGACCGCATCGCCCTCTCTCTGCTTTTGATCCTGCCGCTCCTCGTCACCGACTTCCGCTCTGTCTACATCGACCAGCCGGTGCGGCTCGGCGGGGTTGCGATCCTGTTCCTGTGCTGGCTGCTGTTAAGCCTTGGCCAGCGCGCCGTCGGACACCGTGATACAGTTGTCTCCTTCGTCATCCTGCTCTCGGTCGCCCTGCTGGCCGCCCTCGTCATCGGCTTCGATAACGGTCTTCAGCCATCCGCGACGGTGCGCGCGGCAAGCGTCGTCCTCAGCGCCGCCCTCCTCGGCGTGATCTGGAAGGACAGCATCAGCCTTCGCACGGAACAAAGACGACAGAGCCTCATCCGACACCTCGCCGAGGACCGCATCGACGACACGCTGGGTTTCCTGAAGGAGTTGCAGAAGCATCCCCTGGTCGACGGTGCGCTTCTGCTCAGCGAGGAAGAACTTGCCGACCTCGACTTGCCGGCGATCAAGGCACTGTTTGCCGCCAACCCCCTGCTGCGCGCAGCCGGGACCGACAGTCTTTCCCGAGAAGACGCCGAGCAACTCGCCTGGCTGCTTGAAAAGTACGAGGCGACCCACGTCATGCTGGTCTCTTCCCGGCCGTTCCGGCTGATTGCCCTCAACATGCCCTCGGTCTCGGCCACGCCGGGCGCCGAGACGGAGTTGAGGGTGGTCCAGCGCATGGCCATGCTGATTTCCGAGAGGAACCCGGCGCATGATTGAGATCCGCGAAGGCGATATCGACGCCTTCTTCGCCGCACCCTTTCAGGTCTACGACGCGCGCACACCCTATGTGTCGCCAATGTTCAGCGATCTCAGGCGCTTCCTATCCGCTGAAAAGAACCCTCTCTTCGAAGCGGCAGAAGACTTCGCCATCTTCACGGCCCACGAGGGAGGCGCGGTGCGCGGGCGCATTACGGCGCATGTGCATCGCGAATCGAACGCGAAGTTTGGGCTTGATCGCGGCTATTTCGGCTATTTCGACTGTGCCGACGACGAACGCGTTGCGGCCGCCCTGCTGGAGCGGGCGGAAGATTGGGCACGGGCGAAGGGGTTTGGAGAGATCCTTGGAAACTTCAACCTGACTGCCATGCAGCAGATTGGCGTCATGACCAGTGGTTTTGAGAACGCACCCTATACGGATCAGATCTGGGGCCCGCCCTATCTGCCTCGGCTTCTGGAAAGACGCGGATACGCCCCGTGCTTCCCCATGACCACCTTCGAAATCGACGTCCGCACTGTGGCCACCGATGGCCTGCTCGCCAGCGCGCAAATGCGCGCGCTTTTCGATGACGGCTTTCGTTTTTCACCGATCCGGCGGGCGACGCTCGAACGAAGATTGGAGGACTCCCGGCTGATCCTCAACGAGAGCTTCGCCGACAATCCGATGTTCGTGCCCGTCAGCCGGGCGGAATACGACTTTCAGGCCAAGGAAATGAAGTGGATCATGGATTCACGCATTTCGGCGGTTGCGGAAAAGGACGGGACGCCAGCCGGCGCGGTGATCGCCATACCCGATGTCAACCCGATGCTGAAAGCGATGGGCTCACGGCTCGGGTTGAGTGCGCCTTGGCATCTCATCAAACACCGGCTCCAGCGCCGGCGTGCCGTCGTCATATTCCAAGGCGTGAAACCGGAGCATCAAGGGCGCGGCCTCAACCCGCTCCTTCTTGCCCATGTCCTTAGCCAAATGCGCCACGCCGGTTATGAGACTGCCGGTGGCACTTGGATCGCGGATGTCAATGCGGCGAGCCTGAGGCAGGCGCAAAAGGCGGGTGCAAGGCCGCTGCACCGCCTGCATCTCTTCGGAAAGACACTATGAACCGGTTTGACGCCGCCACGTTCTCCGATCTGGCGGCGGAGGCCAACCTCGCTCCCTCCGTCCACAACACCCAGCCGGCCCGTTGGATGTTGACCGACGACGGGTGCATTGTCCTTGCAGCCGACCTCTCCAGGCAGCTTGCCATAGGAGACCCGACCGGTCGCGATATGGGGCTCTCCTGTGGCGCGGCACTCGAGGGCATGGTGATGGCGCTAGCCGCACGTGGCGTCGGTGTGGTTGTCGATGATCTCTGGGCGGACAACGTCTTGACCTGGCGGCCCGGCTATCGATTGGCCGCACGCCTGACCCTTGCGGGCGATGCCGAACCTTCGGAACTTGCTGGCTGGATCACCACGCGCTGCACATGGCGTGCTCGCTTTCTGTCGGCGACGCCTCAACAGATCACTGGGCTTATGGACTGGAGCGCTGGGGCCGACGATGCAACGGTCGTCGGCAGCCACGAGGATCTCGCCTTTATAGCCGCGCTCAACGACCGAGCGAGCCTGTCGATGATGCGCGAACGAGCATTCCGCGAAGAACTCGTGGCATGGATGCGTCTTTCTCCCGCCCATCCCTCCTACACCGTCGATGGGCTCAATCTGGCTGCCCTGCGGATGGGACGTGTGGAGGGCGCGCTGGCAGGCCATGTGCTCGCGTCGTCGCTTTTCGATGTTGCCGACCGCCTGAGTCTAGGTCAGGTCCTTGTCGCGGAAGCCGCAAAGACGACGACGGCCGCGGCCTGCCTCCTGTTTCATCGTCCGGCGAGCGAGAGCCCGATTGCCTCGGGACGGGCATTCTATCGCTTCTGGCTGAGCTTCACACGGTTCGGTTTCGCCGGCTGGCCGATGGCGGTGCTGGCCGATCGGCCCGACGCTGCCGATGCGCTGCTACGGCGTTTCCCGTTGCCGCACGGCCACCGGTTGATCAATGTGCTGCGCGTCGGGCCGGCGCCGACGGTCGTTCAAAAATATCGCCTTCCGGCGCGTGATCTCGTGCTTCATGGGAAGCCGGCCTGAGGCCGGCTCCCTTCACATCAACCTGTCAGGCAGCGTTCTCGGCTCTCGCCGTTTCGGCGAGAAGCCTCTGTGCACTGACGAAATCCACCTTGCCGGTACCAAGCACCGGGACGGCGCCCACTTTCACTTCCGAAGGAACCATCATGTCCATCGCTCCCTTGTCCTTGGCGAAGCGGAGGAATGCGGCACGTGTCGCGCCCGGAGCATCGGTGAGCATGACCAGGCGTTCGCCCTTCTTGGCGTCAGGCAGCGATACGACGACCGTTAATTGACCCGGCCACAGTTCTCCGGCCAACGCCTCCACGGCGCCAAGCGAAACCATTTCGCCGCCGACCTTGGCAAACCGTTTGGCGCGCCCCCGGATGGCGATGAAACCATCCTCGTCGACGGTGACGATATCGCCGGTGTCATGCCAGCCGTCCGGCGTCGGCTCGATTACACCGGGATTTTCCACGCGCAGATATCCGGCCATGACGTTGGCGCCGCGGATGAAAAGCCGTCCGCCTTCCGCAACACCCGGCACGGGATCGAGCCTGTACTCCATGCCCGGCATGATCTTGCCGACGCTGCCTGCCTTGTTGAACATCGGCGTGTTGAGCGCGATGACAGGTGCCGCCTCGGTCACGCCGTAGCCCTCGAGGACGCGGACGCCGAATTTTTCCATGTAGAGCGCGCGCGTCGCTGCCCTGACCGGCTCGGCACCGGCGAAGCAGTAGCGGATCGAGCGGAAGTCGTAAGGATGCGCCGTCCGGGCATAACCGTTCAGGAAGGTATCCGTGCCGAAGATGATCGTCGCGTTGGAGGCATAGATCAGTTCCGGGATGATCCGATAGTGCAGCGGCGAGGGATAGAAATAGATCGGAACGCCCGAGATGAGTGGCAGAACCGTTCCTGCGGTGAGCCCGAAGGAATGGAACACGGGCAAGATGTTGAACACCTTGTCGCCCGAGTGGAAATCGATGCGCGAGGCTGCCTGCGCCGCATTGGCAAGGATGTTGCGATGGGTCAGGACCACGCCCTTGGGCGTTCCCTCCGAGCCGGAGGTGTAGAGAATGACCGCCGGATCGTCGGCCGTCCGCCGAACCAGCGGCCTGCCTTTTTGCATGAGACCACGCAGCTTGTCGGCAAGGCCAATCGTCTGGCGCAGGTCATCGAGCCAGACGATCTCCACCGTCTTTTGCAGTTCCTCGACGACGGCACCGAGTTTCGCCTGGGTGACGAAGGCACGTGACGTCAGGACGTGACGGACCTCCGCGGCCTTGCATGCCGCGGTGATGTTGGCTGCACCAGCCGTGAAGTTCAGCATTGCCGGCACCTTGCCCGCCGACATCACGCCGAGGATGGTCGCGACCGCTCCATTGGCGTTGGGCAGGAGAACGCCGAGCGTCTTTTCGGTCGAGAAGAGCGCGTCGAACTTGGCACCAAGCACGGCTGCCCCCGTCAGCAGCTTCCCATAGGACAGCGAACCGGTCACCGGGTCCTGCACGGCGAGGCGGTTGAACCCCCGCTCCTTGGCCGTCTTGATGACCTTTTCAAGCACGGTGGTGTCGATGTCGGTGGTGCGGAACATCAGCATCGACATGACCTGATAGAGAGCGGCACCCGCGGCCATCCGCCGCTTGCGGCCCTTCAGCTCTTCCGGCACCGAGAGGCGGACCGGCTCGAGGATAGTGACCTTCACCTTCGGAAACAGGCGGCGGCGAACATGGAGCGAGCTGAGACGGGAAAAGTAGCTCTTCTCCAGTCCATCGATCCGCACCGGCACGACCATGGAGCCGGTCTTGTCGGCCACCATCGCCGCGCCGTCATAGACCTTCATCAGCGCGCCGGTGACGGTGATGCGGCCCTCGGGGAAGATCACCAACGGCTCGCCGTTGTTCACCGTCTTGATGAGCGTGCGCGTTGCCATCGGCTTTGAAGGATCGAGCGGCAGGAAGTTGCACATCTTCAGGAACGGCTTGACCCACCAGGCCTTGGCGATCGTGTAGTCGATGGCGAAGGTCGGCTCCTCGTCGGTGAGCGCAAGCGCCAGGGCGCCATCGAGAAAGGAAACGTGGTTGAGCGCGATGATCGGCGCCCGGCCGGCCTTTTTCAGATTGTCGAGGCCTTCCACTTCGAGCCGCAGGAAGGCGCGGAAGAGGATGGAGACGAAATCGCGGAAGCCGTTGGTCGGCAGCGTGCGCAGCATGACAAAGGCCGCCACGCCATTGGCGAGCGCCAGGCCGGCAAAAAGCACGGACGTCGACATGCCGGTCGCCTGCAGGGCGGCCACGAGGCCGCCGCCGGCGGTGATGAAGGCCGCAGACAGCACGTTCGACGCGCCGATGACGCGCGAGCGCTGGTCCTCCTGCGCCCAGGCCTGAAGGGCCGCCAGCGTCGGTACGGCCAGGAAGGCGCCGGCAATGGCCATGCCGGCCAGATCGATAGCGATGCGCAGCGTATAGGGACCGGCAAAGAAGGCGGAGAGCGTCTCGGCCGGGGCGGTCGCGCCGGCATGCGCGACGCACCAGGCGAGGTCGATGCCGAACAGCCCCATGATCAGCGTGCCGACTGGCGCCGGCAAGAGCACGATGCGCCCCGCCGACATCCATGCCGCAATTGCCGAACCGACGCCGACCGCCACCGCAAAGACGGCGAGATAGGCAGTGATCGCAGTCTCGTCACCGCCGAGGTGATTTTTCACCATAGGCGGCAGCAAGGAGAGCACGATCGCGCCCACCAGCCAGAACCAAGCCGCCATCAGCGCGGTGCGCCAGAGCCGCCGGTCATCACGTAGCGAAGCGAGGAGCCGTCCGGTTGAACGCAGGACGTTGCGATCGACGACAAGGTCCGGCGCCTTGGCGCCTAGCCGCGGGATATAGCGGCTCGACATCCAGCAGGCGAGCGCAAGACCGAGCATCATCGGGCCGAACAGCCAGGGATTGACGCCATCGGCCGCGGCAAGCCCGGCAACCACCGTGCCGCCGAGGATAGCGATAAACGTGGCCCCCTCGATCCAGGCATTGGCGCGCGGCAGTTCCCTGCGCTCCAGGTGGTCGGGCAGGATACCGTATTTGACCGGCCCGAAGAGCGCGGAGATTGCCCCGAACAGGAAGAGCGCAACCAGCAGAACGGCGATGGAGGAGAATGCAATACCCACAACCGCAACGGCCGCGGCGGCGAGCTCCCAGCGCTTCAGCCGTTCGGCGACGATCGCCTTGTCGAACTTGTCGGCAAGCTGGCCGCCGAGTGCGGAAAAGAGCAGGAATGGCGCCATGAAGACGGCGCCGGCCAGCGTGACGAGCGATCCTGCTTCTTCGGCCACCACAGTGGCGAGGATGAGGAAGACGAGCGTGTTCTTGAGGAAGTTGTCGTTGAACGCCGACAGGAACTGCGTCCAGAACAGCGGCGCAAAGCGCCTCGAAGTCATGAGATTGTTTTTCACGTAACGTCTCCCCTTTTCCTGAGCGCTATAGATGAAAATCGTTTCGCGCTCGTTCACAGGTTGTGCATTGCGATAGCAGGGCTAACGAACGATTAAACTTCGTCGCCCTTCATGCCGAGCAAGAGTTTCTCGGTCTTCGCATCATCGATCCTGCGGATGAGCTTGTCGGCTTCCAGATTGTCGCGCAACGTCTTGGTGACGTTCACCGCGGTCTGCAGGAGCATCAGGATGCCCATGGCGAGATAGCCTTTTCCCCAGAGATCGATCGGCATCATGTAGAGGCCGATCACCACCATGAAGGCGGCCACGCCAAAACTTACATAGGAGAAGGAGGTCCAGGCGGAAGAGTGTTTCATCAGGCTGTCGTTCATCGTCGTTTTCCTTTTGAAAGCAGAGGGTTCAAGCAGCAGGGTTTGCCTTGGCGCGCAGACGCTCGAGCACGTCGTCGGCGCTCGTCACGAGAGGACGCCCGCAACCGGCCGCAGCCAGTTTCTCCGCAAGCGCGGTCGGATCTGGCCTCTCCTCCAGCTCCATCAGTGCCTCGGCCGTCAATTCGGCCTCACGCTGGCGCGTCTCCAGCCGTGCAAGTGTCGTCTCGGCGTCGCTGAGTGTTGCAAGATCGTTGCCGGGCACGTCTTTGGAAAGGCGCTGTGTCCGGTCGCGTGCTTCGGCCAGGCGTTCGCCGCGGCGCAGGGCAGCAAGGCGCGTCTCGCTCTGTCGGACCGCTTGCCTCAACCGATCTATCCCTTGTGCAAACTCCGCCTGTACCTGACGCGCATTCTGCAGCTCCGTTTCAAGCCGGGCGATCGAAGCAGCCGCCTCTGCAGCGAGATCCTCCCGGCCCTTTTGAAGTGCCGCGATGGCGCGTGTTTCGAGATCGCCGATGCGGGCGGAAAGCCTCTCGGCATTTTCCCTTTCCAGGCGATTTTGGGCGATCGCCAAGGCAACCGACCTGCGGGCAGCCTCCACTCCGCGCGCGGCATCACGGATCTGCTGAGCAAGAATGGGAATCGCATGGCGATCGCCGAAGGCCTCCTCCGCCGTATGCGCACGCCCCCTTAGAAGCGTCACGATTTGTTTGAACATTTCCTCACCTCCATGTATGAACAATGTTCAACAATGTTTTCGCACAAAGATGAACATTGTTCAAGCTAAAATTGAACGACGTTCAAAAATGAGGTTAACGGTGACTGGAAAGCGTCAGACGAAGAAGGAAGACCTGAAAGCAAGGCTGGTTGCCGCCTGCACAGAACTCATCCGGGAACAAGGGCTGAAGAACCTGCGCGCTCGCGATATCGCGGAACGCGCCGGCGCAGCACTCGGCGGACTCTACACCGTCTTCGACGATCTCGACGGGCTGATACTGCACGTCAACTCCGCAACTCTGAAACAGCTGGAGGAAGCGCTAAACGTGGCGATTTCGCCGTCAACCACCAATGAAGAGACGTTCCTTAGCCTGTCTCTGGCGTATCTGCGCTTCGCGCTGGGAGAGCGCAATCTGTGGTCAGCCCTTTTCGAACACAGGATGCCGGAGGGTGTTTCCGTTCCGGAGTGGCACCTTGCCGAACACACGTTCCTGATCGGTCTCATCGCAGCCCCACTGTCGCTCCAGATGCCGGGCGCTTCTGGCGACGAGGTGGCAATTCGCGCCCGGACGTTCTTTGCGGCTATTCATGGCGTGATCGCACTCAGCCTTGAGGGTCGGTTCATCGGAATAACGAGCGAAGCACTTGAGCGTGAAATCACGATCCTTGCCGGTATCCTTGCCAGGAGCCGGAGTTGACTATCCGCGCTGGCCCCATGCGCATCGTTGGGGCGCAGTACGGCAAGCGCCGACCACGGGGACGTTGCTGAAGAAGCTCCCTCCCCCTCGGTGGCTTGCGCCTAAGGCAGGATGTGCTCGCGGCCGGTACCGGCCATTTGCTGCAGCCAACGGGCAAAATGCACGACGCGCGAGCGCGCGAGGCGTTCGCCGGAAATGTCCAGCCAATAGCCGATCGGCCCCGTCACCACCACCGGGTCGAGCTGGATCAGGCTGCCGGCCTGCAATTCGGATTCGATCATGTTGCGATCCACCACGGCAAGCCCCGCACCGGTCAGGGCTGCCTGGATCACCATGTCGAGCGTGGCGAACTCCATGGCATTCTCGGGCAAGCTTCGGCGATCGCGCTGCGCCGCGGCAAACCAATTGTCCCAGGTGGGCAGGCGCCGCGCTTCGTCCAGTACGTAGAGCAGGCAGCTGCGGCGCAGGCGCTCGGGATCTGCCTGAAGCTCGGGCGCGCACACAGCGATATGCTGCTCGGTCATCAGCCGCGTGCTGGTATGCCGCTCCCGCGGGCCGGCGCCGAAACGGATCACGCAATCGAAGCGCACATTGTCGTCGCCGCGCATATGCAGCGACAGATCGAGATCGGGAAAACGCTGCCGGAAGGACGTTAGCCGCCGCGACAGCCAGCGTGCGGCGAAGGTCGGCGGCGCCAGCACCTTCAGGGTCTGCCGCGGCACCGTCGCGCGCACCTCGCGCACCGCCTCGTCCATCAGGTCGAACGATACCAGCAGCCGCTCATGCAGAACGGCGCCCGCTTCAGTCAGCGCGACACTGTTACCGATGCGGCGGAAGAGGGCGACGTCGAGCGTGCTTTCGAGCTGGCGGATCTGCCGGCTGACCGCGCTTTGCGTCACGCCAAGCCGATGCGCCGCCTGGGTGAAGCTGAGGCACTGCCCGACGACCGTGAAGGCCCGAAGAGACGTCAGGGACGGAGAAACCGACATCGGAACTACACCTGGCTTGGCGCCCGGAGCGGCAGCCCGGGCGACCGGTTCCGCCGCCCGGATCGGCATTGAGATCTGGGCCCGGCATTCCGCGCTTGCCGGCAGCGTCAGAAGGCGCCGCGTCCCGGCGCCGCCTCGATGAGATCGCGGGTATAGGGATGCTGCGGCCGGGTCAAGACCTCGCTGGCCGGACCACGTTCGACCACGTGCCCCTTGCTCATCACCACGATTTCGTCGCTGATCTGCGCGGCCACCCGCAGATCGTGGGTGATGAACACCACGGCGAGCGACAGGCGCTTTTGCAGATCGGCCAAGAGATCGAGCACCTGGGCCTGAACCGAAACATCGAGCGCCGAGACGCTCTCATCGGCGATCAGCACATCGGGCCGCATCGCCAGCGCCCGGGCAATGCCGATCCGCTGGCGCTGACCGCCGGAAAAGGCGGCCGGGCGGCGATCATAGGCGTTGCGCTGCAGGCCAACGAGTTCCAGCAACTCCTTCGCCCGTTCCACCGCCTCCTGGCGGCCGGCACCCGAGAGCATCGCGGCCCGCGCGATCATCGGCCCGACCTTGCGGCGCGGATTGAGCGAGCCGAAAGGATCCTGGAAGATCATCTGGATCCGGCGTCGCACACGGCGCAACGCGCCGCCCTTGAGGTCGAGGATCGCGTGTCCGCCGACCGCGATCGTGCCCGAGGTCGGATCGGTGAGGCGGATCAGGTTTCTGGCGACAGTGGACTTGCCCGAGCCGGATTCGCCAACGATGGACAGCACCCGCCCCGGCGCAACCGAAAGGGTGATGTCGTGCAGCACCTGCTTGGCGCCATAACTGTGGTTCAGCGCACTCACGGTCAGCGCAGGTTCCGGCTCCGCCCCTGCGTCAGCCGCCGCCCGGTCGCGCGGCACGAGGCTGGGCACGGCGGCGATCAGCGCACGGGTGTAATCGTGCTGCGGCGCCGTCAGCACCTGTTTGGCGCTGCCCACCTCCACCACCTCGCCGCGGCGCATCACGGCGATACGGTCGGCGATGTCGGCCACCACGCCGAGATCGTGGGTGATGAAGATGATGCCGTGGCCGTGATTGTCGCGCAGCTCCCGGATCAGCTTCAGCACCTGGGCCTGCGTCGTCACGTCAAGCGCAGTGGTCGGTTCGTCGGCAATCAGCAGCTTGGGGCTCATCGCCAGAGCCATGGCGATGACGACACGCTGGCACTGGCCGCCGGAAAGCTGGTGCGGATAGCTCCTGAGAATGCGATCCGGCTCCGGCAGGTGCATTTCCTCGACCAGTTTTCGTGCCCGCGCGGCCCGTTCCGCGCGCGAAAAGTCGGAGTGCAGTTCGAAGACCTCCTCGATCTGCTGGGCGACAGTCAGCGCCGGATTGAGCGAAGCCATCGGCTCCTGGAAGATCATGCCGATGTCCTTGCCGCGGATATCGCGCCACTGGCGCTCGCCGAGCGTCAGCAGGTCACGCCCGCCCATGGCAACTTCGCCGCTGGCTACGCGCAGCCCCTTCGGCGCGGCCCCCATCAACGCCGCCGTCAGCACGGACTTTCCGGAGCCGGATTCGCCGACGATGCAGAGGATTTCGGTCGGGTTCACCTCGAGCGAGACATCATGCACCGCGAAGGGCCGGTCGGCACCCTTCGGCAGCGCGACGGATAGATTGCGGATCTGCAACAGGGGCTGGGTCATGCCTGACGCTCCTTCGCGTCGTTCACTTCGCGCAGGCCGTCGGCGAGAAGGCTGAGGCCGAGCGTCAGGGACGAAATGGCGATACAGGGGAAGATGACGAGATGCGGAAAGGCGATGGCCATGGCCCGGCCCTCGTTGACCATGCCGCCCCAATCAGGCGTCGGCGGCGGCAGGCCAAGACCGAGAAAGCCGAGCGTGCCGATCGTGATCGCCGTATAGCCGAGCCTGAGGCAGAAATCGACGGCGAGCGGCCCGGTCGTGTTGGGCAGGATGTCGACGAAGAGGATGCGCAGGGTGCTTTCGCCTTGGGTGATGGCGGCCTTGACGAAATCGCGGCTGGCGACATCGATGGTGATGCCGCGCACGATGCGGAAGATGGCGGGCGCGCTGCTGAAGGTCACGGCAATGACGATGTTCACCGGCGAGGCGCCGATGACGACAATGATGACGATGTAGAGCACCAGCACCGGAAAACTGAGCACCACGTTGGCGAGGAACGACAGGACAGCATCCGTCCGCCCGCCGGCATAGCCGGCGATGAGGCCGAACAGGAGCCCGAAGGCATAGGCGGTGAGCGTCGCGAGCGTGGCGTAAATCACGACTGTGCGTGCGCCCCAGACGAGGCGCGAGAAGATGTCGCGTCCCAGCATGTCGGTGCCGAGCAGAAAGAATTCACCCTTGGCGCCGTGCGCCATCGGCTTGGCAAGTGGCTGCAGCGTCTGCAAGGGATCGTAGGGCGCGATCAGCGGCGCGAGAACGGCAACCAGCAGCCAGCCGAAAGCCAGCGCGCCGCCCGTAAGGACGAGAGGTTTTGTCAGGTACGGGACGATCAATTTCATGCCTTGGCTCCCACCAGTGCGATGCGCGGGTTCAGCCAGCCGTAGATGAGGTCGGACAGGATCTGGCTCAGCACCACGACGAGAACGGAGATCATGGCGCAGGCCTCGATCAGGTAGATGTCCTGGTTGAGCGCCGCGTCGTAAAGAAGCGTGCCGAAGCCCTTGTAGGCATAAAAGACTTCGACAACGATGACGCCCGACAGAAGCCAGGGCAATTGCAGCATGATGACCGTGACGGGCGTTATCAGGGCATTGCGCAGCGCGTGGCGCAGCACGATGCGGCCCATGCCCGCCCCCTTCAGCCGCGCGGTGCGGATATAGTGCGTGTTCATCACGTCGACCATCGAGGCACGCGTCACCCGTGCAAGGTAGCCCATCGAATAGAGCCCGAGCACGGAAACCGGCAGGATGAGTTCGGCGAGCGAAAGGCCTGAAATCATCGTGCTTGCCCCCGGCAACAGGCCGAGCCAGAAGACGAAGATGCCAGACAGGAACACCGCCGACGCGAAATCCGGGATCGAGGTGGTGACAACCGAAAAGACCGAAATCACCCGGTCGAGAAGCGAGCCCGGCCGCATGCCGGCAAGCACCCCGAGACCGAGGCCGAAGACCACGATCACCAGCAGCGCGCCGCCGGCAAGGATGGCCGAAGCCGCAAGGCGTGGCATCACTATCTCCACGACGGGCGCGCGGAAGAAGGTGGACATGCCCCAGTCTCCAGCCACGAAATGGCCGAGCCAGCGAATGTAACGCAGCGCGAAAGGATCGTTGTAACCGTTCTGCGCCAGCCACGCCGCGCGCTGTTCGACGGTCGAATACTGCCCCAGCACCTTGACCGCGACATCCTCGACATTCACCTCCAGCGCCAGAAAGATCAGGAACGAGACCACCAGCATCGTGGCGAGCGCAATCGCGAGCTTTCTCAACAGGAACATGCCCAAATACAAGGTTTCTCCCCCTTCTCCCTGAAACGGGGCCGAAACCCCGTTCTCCTCATCACCGGACAGCCGGGCGTCAGACGCCCGGCGTTTTTGTTCAGGCGATCCAGACGCTGTCCATCCGGAAGTAGTCCGACGGATGCAGCACGAAGCCGCGCACCTTCTCAGCCGCAGCACTCAGGCGCTCGGGCCAGAACGGCTGAACCATCACGGCATTGTCCTGAAGGATGCGCTCGACCTCCTGCATCGCAATCTTGCGCGCCTCGGGATCGACCACGGCCATTGCCTTGTCCAATGCCGCATCGAATTCGGGGCTGGCAAAGCGGCTTTCGTTCCACGAGCCGCCTGAGCGATAGGCGAGGTCCAGCGTCATCGTGCCGAGCGGGCGGTGCGCCCAGAAGGTCAGGCCGAAGGGCACCTTGTTCCAGATCGGCCAGTACTGCGAGGCGGGCAGCACGTTGAGCTTCAGGCGGATTCCCGCCTCGGCGAGGTTCTGCTGCAGCACCTGTGCGGTGTCCTGCTCCCACTTGCCCTGGGTGTTGCCGAGCGTCAGTTCGATGTCCACGCCGTCGGCATGGCCCGCTTCTGCAAGCAGGGCCTTGGCCTTTTCCACGTCGCGCGGCGTCGCCGGCAGCGAGAAGTAGTCGGCCTGGGTCGGCGAGACGTGGTAGTTCGCGCCGAGGTCACCCCGCCCGCGATAGGCCACGTCCAGCATCTGCTGGTTGTTGGCCGCGAGCACGACTGCCTGGCGAACGCGGATGTCGTCGAACGGCTTCTGGTCGACCTGCATGCGCAGGACGATGGTGTTGGCGCCCTTGGCCGAGAGGATCTGGATGTTCGGCAGCGACTTCATCAGGTCGTACTCGGCAATGGTAGCGCGATAGATGACGTCCACCTGACCGCTGGAAAGCGCCGCCAGATGCGTCGTCACGTCGGGGCCTAAGTCGATGTACTGGATTTCGTCGAGACGAGCGTGCGTGCCCCAGTAGTCCGGCCGCTTCTGGAACACGGACTGGCGGCCGACCTCGTGGCTGACCAGCGCGAACGGTCCGGTTCCCACCGGTTCGGCCGGCCAGTTGCCCTTGAAGCCGCGGTGCACGATGGGGCAGGTATAGGAGTAGAGCTGCTCCGGCAGCGAGGCCATGGGCCGCGACAGCGTGATGCGCACGCTGTGATCGCCGGTCTTTTCCACGCGCGAGATCGCGCCGAAGGCGGTCTTGTTCGAGCTTTGCGAATCCGGTGCGATCCAGCGCTCGATGTTGAAGATCACGTCCTCCGGCTGGAAGGCGTCGCCGTTCGACCACTTGGCGCGCTCGTCCAGTTCGAAATCCCAGACGGTCAGGTCCGCCGAGGGCGTCCAGCTCTTTGCCAGATAGGGGTGGGTGATGTTGTTCTCGTCGACGTATGTCAGGAATTCGAGGCTGTTGCGGAACAGGTTCGACGCCTCGATCCAGTTCGTCATCATCGGATCGGTGATTTCCTGGATCTGGCAGGCAAAGCGCAGGGTGCCGCCGTCCTTCGGCGTTTCCTCGGCGAAAGCCTTGCCGCCGAAGGCGCTTGCGCTACCGACGGCAACGCCGAGCCAGGCCATCGCGCGCAGGAACCCGCGCCGGTCGATCTCGCCGCGCGCGAGGCGCGTTGTCAGTGCCTCGGCCTCCGGATGAAGCGGCGCGCCGCTGAGCGTCTTGTATTCAGTCATTTTCTCTCTCCCTCTCTAGAAATCTTTTGGTGGCCGGACCGCGATCCGGTCCGGCCCTTGTCCCCTCAGGCGACAGCAGCCATGGGCGCGGCAAAGCGCCCCGCGGCCGGCCGCGGCTCGCGCGGCAGACGCTTGCCGGCGGTGTAGTCGTTGATCAGGTCGCAGGGCGTATAGTTGCGTTCGATCTCGAAGACTTCGTCGGCGTCGAGTTCGGTCGAGAGCGCGGCCAGTGCGCTGTCGAACTGCGCCTTGGTGTCGGCGCCGACCAGCATCGACGAAATTTCCGGTTTCCGGAGAACCCAGGCCTGGGCGACCTGCGCCGGGCTGATGCCGCGCGCCTCGGCCACGCGGGCGACCGACAAGGCGATGTCGCGCGAGGCGCGGTCGTTGTACATTTCGGCGGTGAAGAAATCGGTCTGGTTGCGGATCGAGTTCGTGTCGTTGGTCAGGATACCGCGCGCCAGCGGGCTGAAGACCGAAACGCCGACGCCCTGATCCACGCAGAACGGGATCATCTCGCGCTCTTCCTCGCGATAGGCGCAATTGAGCTGGAGCTGCATGTTGATCGGGCGGGCCCAGCCGTTCTTTTCGCAGACCTTCAGGATCTTGGCGAACTGCCAGGTGAACATGGTCGAGACGCCGATGTAGCGCGCCTTGCCCGCCCGCACGAGATCGTTCATCGCCTCCATGGTCTCTTCGACCGGGGTCTCCGTGTCGAAATAGTGCAGCATGTAGATGTCGACATAATCGCTCTTCATGCGGGTGAGCGATCCGTCCATGGCCTGGAAGACGTGCTTGCGCGAGTGGCCGCCATTGTTGACGCCCTTGCCGATCGCGTAGCCGAGCTTGGTGGTGATGATGAGCTCTTCGCGACGCGTCAGGCGACGCAGCACGTTGCACACCACTTCCTCGCCGGCGCCGGCCGAATAGAAGTCGGCGAGGTCGATGAAGTTCACGCCGTTGTCGAGCGCGTGGCCGATGATCGGCTCGCTTTCGCTCTCGTCGTAGATCCAGGGTTTCCAGTTCTTGGAGCCCATGTTCATCGTGCCGAGGCAGAGCCGGGAGACCTTGAGGCCGGATTGGCCGAGACGGGTATATTGCATCAGTTCAAGCTTTCCGATTGAGCGGTGGGAGGATGCGTTTTTGAGAGAGACGGAGCGGGTCAGTCGCCGAAATAGACCCAGACGCCCTTGGTGCGGGTGTAGGAAGAAAGCGAATGCACGGCCATTTCCTTGCCCCAGCCGCTTTCCTTGAAGCCGCCGAAGGGGCTGGAAAGCCCGTAGCAGCCATAGCGGTTGACGAAGACCATGCCGGCGTCCAGCCGTTCGGCCATGCGGTGCGCCAGCGTCACGTTGCCGGTATAGACCCCGGCGGCAAGGCCATAGGCCGTGTCGTTGGCAAGCGTCACCGCCTCCTCCGCCGTCGAGAACGGCGTGCAGGAAAGGACCGGCCCGAAAATCTCCTCCTGGACGATGCGGGCGGTCTGAGGCACGTTCGAGAAGATGGTCGGGCGGATGAAGAGGCCGTCGGCGTTTTCGCCCGTGCGGTCGTCCCGCCCGCCGGCGACCAGTTCAGCCTCGGACTTGCCGATCTCGATATAGCTCATGATGCGGCGGAACTGCGCTTCGTTGCACTGCGGACCCTGCTGCGTCTCCGCCGCCAGCGGATCGCCACAGCGCACGGCTTCCGCCTTGGCGATCAGCCGTTCCAGCACGTAGTCGTAGATGCCTTTCTGGATCAGGAAGCGCGTCGGCTCCGAGCATTTTTCGCCCTTGTGCGAGAACATCACGGTAAAGGCGCGGTCGATCGCACCGTCGAGATTTTGGGTGTCGTCGAAAAAGATGCAGGGCGACTTGCCGCCGAGTTCCAGTGTCACGGCCTTAAGGTTCGAGACGCCTGAATTCTGCACGATCTTGCGACCGACCACGGTCGAGCCGGTGAAGGAGACCTTGTGCACATTGCGGCTCAACGTCAGCTGGTTGGCGGCCTCGCCATCGGTGAGCACGAGGTTCAGGAGGCCCTTCGGCAGGTCGAGATGGCGGTCGATGAGCTCGAAGAGATAGAGCGTCGCAAGCGGAGTGAACTCCGACGGCTTCATCACCACCGTGTTGCCCATGGCAAGCGCCGGCGCGATCTTGAGGCTCGCCTGGTAGAGCGGAAAGTTCCACGGCGCGATCAACCCGCAGACGCCGACCGGATCCTTCGAGGTAAAGTTCAGGAAGCCGTCCTCGACGGGCGAAACTTCGCCGTAATATTTGTCGGTCCAGCCGGCGTAATACTCGAAGATATCGGCACAGGTCGGGATGTCGTCAACCAGCGCTTCTGCATAGGTCTTGCCGTTGGCGAGCGATTCCAGCAGCGAGAGTTTTTCGACGTTTTCGCGGATCAGCCGGGCGATGGCGTTGAGCAGCTCGGCCCGCGCCTTGCGCGAGGTTTTGCGGCTCCAGACCTCGCTGCGGTGGCAGCGATTGGCGGCGCCGGCGGCGGTCTCGACCTGGTCCGCATCGGCAAGCGCAACCGTGCAGAGTGGCTTGCCGGTCGCCGGGTTCATCACCGTCCAGTCGGCGCCCGCGCCGCGGACCCATTCACCGTCGATGTACTGCTTCTTCTCGGCGGCCAGCCAGCGCTGGGCCCAGGCGCGTTCGGTTTCCTGCAACATGTCTTTGTGCCTTGCTTTGGGAGAGGGTGAATTTCGAAAGGGTCAGCCGGCTTCGGCCTCGGCCACCCTGCGGCGCACGAAGGCGAGGTCGCCCGCGGCCTCCTTCGCGACAGCGGAGGCATGGCTGTAGCCCTTCAATTGCTTCAGCCGGATCAGCGAGGGTAAAAGGCTCGTGGCGTTGTCGGTGTTGCGCGCCACGTCGGGCCGCATGCCCTCGATACAGTTGCGCCGGAGGGTGGAAACGCCTGCTTTCAGGACCGCGACCATGTCGAGGATGCCGGTGACGACAACGGCTTCCCACGGGTTATAGTCCATTTCGCCATGATCTGCGGTCATGACCACCGCGGCCGCGCGGCCGCAAGCCATCATTGCGCACTGCACCATGAATTCCGGGATCGTCGGGTTGACCTTGCCCGGTATCGCCGACGATCCGGGCTGCACGGCCGGCAGGTGGATTTCACCAAGGCCACCGTGAGGCCCCGACGCCATAAGCCGCAGGTCCTTGGCGAAACGGATCAGCGTGCGCGCCGTCTGCTCGAGCGATCCTGTAAGCGCCAGGAGACGGTCATGCGCCTGCGAGGCGGCAAAGAGGTTGTCGGCGCGGGCGAGCCCGGCGGAGAGGCCGGCGTCTGCAAGCTGCTCGTTCAGCACGGGAATGATGCGGGCGAAGAAGGCAGGATCGCAATCGGTCGAACGGCCGATGATGTTGCCGCCGAGGCTGATGCGGCGCAGTCCCTCCGCATCCTGCGACGCCCGCGCGAGGTTGAACCGCAGGCACGCGGCGACGCCGCCCAGATAGTCTTCAAAGCCGATGTCGACGGCGTCCTGAAGGCAGGTGCGGGCAAGCTTGCGCAGCGGAGCCCATTCGGCACCGAGCCGATCGAGATCGACCGCAAGTCCTTCGATTTCCTCTGAAAAACTCTCGAATGCGGAATGCGCGGCGATATGGCAACCGGTCGAAAGGCAATCGGCCGTGGAATGGTTGAGGTTGACATGGTCGTTCGGATGGATCGGTGCGTAGCTGCCGAAGGCTGAACCGAAACTCTCGGCATTGGCGAGGTTGGCCACGACCTCGTTGATGTTCATGTTGAACGAAATGCCGCCGCCGCCATGGCAGGCATGAACAGGAAAAGCCTCGGGCCGGGGCTCGGCGAGCAGGCCCTCGATCGCGCGGATGATCGCTTCGCCGAGAGCCGTCTCGATCGCGCCGGTCTCGATGTTGGTGCGGGCCGCCGACTTCTTGACCCGGAGCATGGCGTCGAGCAGCTGAGGATAATCAGAGAACCGCGCAGCGCCGCCGAGCGGATAAAGTTCGACCGCCCTTTGCGTCTGGATACCGTACAGCGCCAATGCTGGAACGGCATGTGCGCCGATGCTATCGACCTCCTGACGGGTCGGAAGGTGGCCTTGGATCATAAATGCTGTTCTCCTCTCCAGCTGCGCGCATAGATCGGGTATTCGGCCCTTCCTGACAAACGACTATCGCGCAGAGGTCATTCCTAAAACTCATAGGCTTGGCGCGACCCGATCGGCCCGATGGGACAAGCGCCGATCCTCAGACGACGCTATTGTCGACGACTGGGCGGAACATTTTCGGAAGGAGGTTCTTTCTGGCGCTGTGCACGAGCGCAGTCGGTTATCGGACGTCAGGAAAGGCCGTTGATTGCAGGCTCATCATGCAAGGAGGCGCGGCGAACGTTTTCCGCCGTCACAACATCGTCACGAAACGCGCGAACAACTCGCTTCGTGCAAATGTCGGAGGCTCAGATGGATTATTTCAGGCGCTTCACCTTCCTCTTCGCGACACCCGCCTTCGACAGTGAGGATCTGGAGGGCGCGCGCTACAACCAGATCGTCGAGGAAATTGAACGATCCGGTTTCGAGGTGGTGCGCGCGCGCAATCTGGAAGACGCCGAAATCGCTGTCCAGACGGACGCCGCCATCGGCTGCATGATGGTCGACTGGGGCAAGAAGGGCCTGGAGGGCAAGACAGCCGCTCTCATCAATCTGATGCGTCGTCGCGGCCTCGAATTCCCGATCATTCTCTTGATCCGACGCAAGCGCTTCGAAGACGTGCCTGTCGAAGTGCTCGACTTCATCGACGGCTATGTCTTCCTGTCCGAGGAAACCCCCGCCTTCATCGCGAAAAACCTCATCAGCCGCCTCAAGCAATATGCGGAGACGATGAAGACTCCATTCTTCGGCGCACTGGTGGACTACGCGGAGGAAGGCAACCAGCTCTGGACTTGCCCCGGCCATAATGGCGGCGTGTTCTACAGCCGCAGCCCGGTCGGCCGCGTGTTCATGGAGCATCTGGGCGAAGCGGTCTTCCGCGACGACCTCGACAACTCCGTGCTCGACCTCGGTGATCTGCTGACCCATGAGGGCCCGGCGCTTGCTGCGCAGAAGGAAGCCGCCAAGATCTTCGGCGCGGAGAAGACCTACTTCGTCCTCAACGGCACCTCGACTTCCAACAAGGTCGCGCTCTCCGCCCTCGTCACCGACGGTGACCTGGTTCTGTTTGACCGCAACAATCACAAGGCGGCGCATCACGGTGCTCTGATGATCTCAGGCGGCATCCCCATCTATGTGCCGACCGCGCGAAACGCCTATGGCCTGATCGGCCCGATGGATTTTAGCTCCCTGAACGAGGAAACGTTGCGGGAGCGCATCCGCACCCACCCGTTGGTCAAGGACCCGGACGCCTGGCAGAAGCCGCGCCCGTTTCGGGTGGCGGTGGTGGAGCAGTGCACCTATGACGGGACGATCCACAATGCCGAGATGATCCTGAAGGCCATCGGGCACCTATGCGATTACATCCTGTTCGACGAGGCCTGGGCGGGCTTCATGAAGTTTCATCCGCTCTATGCCGGTCGCTTTGCCATGGGCTTGGCGGAACTCGGTCCCGAAGCTCCGGGTATCATCGCCACGCAATCCACGCATAAGCAGCTTGCAAGCTTCTCGCAGGCCTCGCAGATCCACATGAAGGATCGGCACATCACCGGCCAGAAACGCCGGGTCGAACACCGCCGCTTCAATGAAAGCTTCATGCAGCACGCATCGACGTCCCCCTTCTACCCCCTCTTCGCCTCTCTCGACGTCGGCGCACAGATGATGAAGGGCCGGTCCGGCGAAGTTTTGTGGGACGATACGATCCGGCTGGGCATCGAACTGCGCAAGAAGATCCGGGCCGTGCGCCGCGAATTCGAGGAGAAGGAGCGCCGGCCCGAGCGTCGCTGGTTTTTCGAGCCCTTCGTGCCGGACCGGGTGACGATGCCGGATCTGGCAAGCCCTGGAGCGGTACAAGACGTGCCGTGGGAAAGCGTCGCCACCGATCAGCTCGTCGCCAATCCGGCCTTCTGGCATCTCGCCCCGGGTGCTGCGTGGCATGGCTTCTCCGATCTGGCGCCGGGTTTCGCGATGACCGATCCGAACAAATTGACGCTGCTCACTCCCGGCTTCGACAGGGCGACCGGGAAATATGCCGAACACGGCATACCGGCACCGATCGTCGCGCAATACCTGCGTGAAAACCGGATCGTCGCGGAAAAGAACGACCTGAATTCCCTGCTGTTCCTGCTCACGCCCGGTGTTGAGGCCAGCAAGGCAGGCACCTTGATCAGCGGCCTCGTCGCCTTCAAGAGGCTTCATGACGACAATGCGCCTCTGGAAGAGGCGATCCCGGAATTCTACCGCCGCCGACCCGCTCGCTACGCCGGCGTGCGATTGCGCGATCTCTGCGCCGACATGCATCGCTTCTTCCGCGACGCGAATGTGAGCGCACTGCAGGCCAAGCAGTTTTCCGAGGCGCACCTGCCGGATATCGCGCTTTCGCCCCACGATGCGGCACGCTGCCTAGTGCGAAATGACGTAGACTATCTGCCGATCGACGCGATCGCCGGACGGATCGCCACAACGCCCTTCGTCGTCTATCCGCCGGGGATCGCCACCATCGTGCCAGGCGAACGGTTGACCGAGCGGGCGCAGCCGATGATCGACTATCTCAAGATGTTCGAAACCTGCTTCAACACCTTTCCGGGCTTTGACGTCGAGATCCAGGGCCTCTATCGCGAAACGGACGCATCGGGCCGCATACGACTTCATACCTACGTCGTCGCGGAATAGGATTTCAAGAAACGCTGATCCGTCATGTAGCAGGACAGATCGATCGACATTCCGCCCTCGCGCGACGGCTGGGACGTCTGCGAGGTTGGCCAGAACACATTGCGGCCTGCCGGCCCGGCGGCACCCCGGATCTTGCCAGCCGGCCGGAACCGGCACGGAAAGCGGTCAACGTTCGTGACCATTCCGTTCGGCGAGTTCGCCCACAATTTCTCGTCGGAGCGAAAAAGGCAATTCAGCCTCGGCCTCTTTGGAACGGGCTTACGAACAGCCACTCCGCAAGAACCGCACAGACCAGGATCGAACCCCAGATGCTGGCAAGGTAGATATCGTTGAACGTCATCTGCGGCCAGACGGCCATCGCGATACCACCAAGGCCGAGAAACACCCGCAGGAGCACTGCGGCGAATGTCAGGGCATAGTTGCGGATCATCCAGACGCGGTGATCGGCAAAGCGGCGTGTCCTGGCCGCCCGGTAGCCCTTCCACATCGTAAACAACCAGGCGAGTGCCAGAAGAACGAAGCCGATCTGCGCCGGGATGCCGGATGTGGACATCAGCGCCGCGACGAGACCCGCGATGCTGCCGATCACCACGGCGACTGCATAGACCCGGCCCAGGTAGCGATGCCATCGCGGGAAGCGGATGCGGAAGCCGGCGAGGAGCTGGAACGGACCGATCACAAGCGCCACGGCGCCTGGCACTCCATGTACCGAAATCCAGAGCAAATGAGAAAGATACTCCCGATTGAGCGGGATTTTGCTCAAGGCAGGATCGAGCGTCAGGTACGGTGGCGCGGAGTATAGGGCAATGCCCACCGCCGATGCGATGAAGAGAGCCCATGTCGTTTTGCGGGGCAGGCTGTCGTTCACAATGCTCATGGTCGGTCGCTTTTCTTGAGGGGACGAGCAGAAAATACAACCTCAATGATAGAAACTGAATTGCAAGAACGTCGGTACTTGCTAGAAAGAAAATTATGAGCAGATCAGTGTCATGGGACGACCAGCGGATATTTCTCTCGGCGCTTGAAACCGGCAGTTTTGCCGGCGCCGCGCGGGCGCTCGGCCTGTCGCATCCCACGGTTCGAGCCCGGATCGCGGCGCTGGAAGAAGCGCTCGGGACGACACTGTTCACCCGCTCCGTCAACGGCCTTTACCCGACCGATCACGCGCTCGATATGGCCGCCACCGTACGGACCATGGCGGCAGCCTCCGAGCTGTTCGTCCGCCAGGCCGCCGCACCGTCCGATACGCTGTCCGGTGTCGTCCGGCTCAGCGTGTCTGATTTCATGGCCGTCGAAGTCGTGCCGCCGATCCTCGCACGGCTGCGCCAGTCTCATCCGGGCATCCGCATCGAGCTCGTCGCAAGCGACCGGGTGGCTGACCTGTTGTCACGCGAAGTGGATGTGGCGATACGCAACATACCGCCGGTTCAGTCTGTCCTCGTGGCGCAGAAACTGCCGCCGGTGACACTCGGCTTCTTCGCGTCGGCGCAGTATCTCGCAGCCCGCGGCGTGCCGGACTGTGTGGAGGATCTGGCCGGGCACGACCTGATAGGACCGGATCGCAACTTGCGCGAGCTCGCATTGGCCGAAGCGCTCCGCCCGGCCGTTGCGCAGGCGTTTGTGCTTCGAACCGACAGCCACACGACGGTGGCCGCAGCCATACGGGCGAGTGTCGGTATCGGGGTGATGCAGGTCCCTTCTGCCTCGCGCGATCCCAATCTTCGGCGTGTCCTGCCCGGCATCGTCATCGCCGAGCTTGGCACGTGGGTCGTCACCCACGAAGACATGCGCGCCCTACCGCGCATCCGCGCCGTGTTCGACGCCCTGGTCGCAGGATTGTCCACGTACTCGGATAAAGGCGATCAATAGCGTGCCGGTTGGCTGCAAAAATAGAATTGGAGCCGGACATAGGCAGCCCGCGAGACGTTGGAACTCATGCAAGCGTTGACCTGAAAGCGCCACCGTCGAGCAAAATGTTCTGGCCGACAATGTAGCCTGCGTGCTGGCTGCAAAGGAATGCCGCGGTAGCACCGAACTCCTCAATGGTGCCGAAGCGCCCGGTCGGATTTTCCGCATGCGCCTGCTGCCGGGCCTGGTCGATTGAGATGCCCTGCATTTCTGCCCTTCGCTGGAGAAGCACGGCCACACGATCGGTCTCATGCGACCCCGGTAGGAGGTTGTTGATCGTCACGCCATGTTTCGCGACTTGCCTCGCCGTCCCTGCTACAAATCCAGTCAGCCCGCTGCGCGACGCATTGGACAGGCCCAACTCCGGGATCGGTGACTTTACGGACGCCGATGTGATGTTGACGACGCGCCCCCAGCTCCTATCGATCATGCCCGGCAGAACCGCTTTCATCAGCAGGATCGGGGTCAGCATGTTGGCGTTCAATGCGTTCAACCATTCATTCGCCTCCCAATCAGACCATAGCCCAGGCGGCGGTCCTCCTGCATTGGTCACGAGGATGTCGGCTTTCGGTTCCGCTTCGAGAAGCTTTTGCCGTCCTTCTTCGCTCGTTACGTCGGCTGCCACGGCATGGACTTCGGCACGTGTCAGTTCGCGAAGCTCCTTGGCGGTGGCCTCCAACGTTTCAAGGTTACGACCGTTCAGGGTAACGATCACGCCCGCCTCTGCGAGCTTCTGCGCCACGCCTCTGCCCAGCCCTTTCGAGCTGGCGCAGACGATCGCGCGCTTGCCACTTATTCCCAAATCCATCGCAGTTCCGTCCTTCTATCGGATCGCATCTTTTGCAATTTGTTCAACCGCATAGACGAGGTCATCGACCTCTCCCGCAGTATTGAAGTAACTGACCGAGGCTCTGGCTATTTCCTGCAGACCCCGCGCGGTCATATCGAAGGGCGTGTAGGGTATGCCGTTTGCCCCGATCGAAATGCTTTTCGCGGCGAGCCTGCTTCTCACGACCGATGCCGAAATTCCCTCCACGGTAAAAGATACAAGGCCGGATTGTTTCGTGCCGAGGTCACGCACCTCGACGCCCGCAATGCGCTTCAATCCTTCCCGAAGCCGAGTTGCGAGGAGGGCTATGCGGGCTTGGATCGCCTCGGCACCCAACTCCGAAGCCAGAGCGATCGCCTCGCCGAGCCCCAGGAGCAATGATATAGGCGCTTCGGACGTTTCGAACAGACGAGCGTCTTTCCGCAGCTCGACTTTTCCATTGACCAGAGGGCCGGAGCTCACGTCCACGAAACCGGGATTGAGCGTCTTAAGGAACCTGGAGCGAACATACGCAAGAGCCGTTCCGCGCGGCCCCCTAATGTATTTCCTGCCGGCCGCCTTGAGAACATCGCAACCGATCCTCGACACATCGATCGGGAGCTGACCAAGCGCCTGCCCCGCATCGACGAAGTATGGAATGCCAGCCGCGTTGGCCACCCGCCCGATGGCTTCGACATCGTTTATCAGCCCCCCATTAGCAGGAAGCCATGTCAGCGAGACGAGGCGCACCCTGTCGTCGATCATCGCGGAAAGTGCGTTCGAATCGACACTGCCGTCTTCCAGGCAGGGAATGGTCTCGATGCTTGCCCCGGCATGGCTTGCCGCATGCTGCATCGATGCGACGTTACCGCCCCATTCCTGTCTGCCGATGAGAATGCGGTCGCCCGACCTTAGCGGAGGCAAAGCGGCAAACATTCTCCCCCAAAGTGCAGATCCCGATCCACCGAACGCAACCTCGCCTTCGTCGGCACCGATGAATTTCGCAGCGTTGGTACGAAGCATCGCGAGCTCGTCCGTAACCAGTGCGGCAGCTTCCATCGGACCTCGCGTCGCTTCCAGCATCAAGTGGCCGATGATCGCTTCGGTGACGCGCCGCGGCGGTAGCGAAGCTCCGGCGTGATTGAAGTGCCTCCGCTCGGCGCAGCCGGGTGTGTCGTTGCGCAGGCTGTCGATTGTTGCGTCGGTCAGCACCTGGTCGCCTCCAGCTCCACAACCGCATCGATCTCGACGGCTGCCCCCGCGGGAAGCGAACTGACGCCAATGGCGGCCCTCGTGTGCTGTCCGGCTTCGCCGAACACCGCAACCATCAGGTCGGAGGCACCGTTTGCAACCTTTGACTGATCCTTGAAATCGCTCGTTGCCGCGACGAATACGCCGAGCTTGACGATGCTACGCACAGACGAAAGCGAACCGTCGGTTTGGGCGGCGATCTGTCCCAAAAGGTTGAGGGCTGCAATGCGCGCCGCCTGCACCCCATGCTCGTCAGAGATGTCCGCACCCAGGGTACCTGCGATGATCTCACCATCCGGCGCCCTGCTGATCTGACCGGAAATGAACAGGAGGTTGCCTGTGCGGACCACCGAAATGTAGTTCGCAGCCGGAGACGTCGGTGCGGGCAGTTCCAGGCCAAGAGTGGCCAGCTTTTCACGGATTGAAATCGTCATCGCTTTCTCCTTTTCCTTCCTGCTTCATGAAAGAAATCCGAGGAGCCCGCCAATTCAAAGCTTTGCGCCCTGCGATCGAATTTGTTAATGTCACGCGTCGTTCATCCGCGAGGCATCGGCACGTTGCGTAGTTCCCCATTCCTCCCGCCCCTTTCCGCGTCCAGGGTCTTTCAGGCCGTCGCAAACCGCGGGAGCTTCCGATTGGCCGGCGAGGAACTGCTCATTACGCAAAGCGCGGTGAGCCACCACATCAAGCAGCTCGAGAGTGCTCTGGGTACTCCGCTCTTTCGTCGCAAAAGCAAGAGCATAGAGCTGACCGAGGCAGGCACGATGTTTCTTGCCACCGTTGATGAGGCCTTCACTGTGCTGTCGGAGGGCACCGCGAGGGTGCGCTCGCGATCCGGCCAGATCAGCTTGCGCGTGAGCTTGCTTCCGTCTTTCGCCGCGAACTGGCTCGTCAACAGACTTGGCTCATTCCTCAAGAGCCATCCAACGATCGAGCTCGACTTGGATCCGACCCTGCGGATCGTCGATGTCGGGCGCGGTGAAGCGGATGTCGCGATCCGATTTGGCGATTTTGGCGCGAGCAAACAGCCCTGCGTGCACCTCGCAAGTGAAGATTTGTCTCCGGTGTTGAGCCCGGCGCTATACGGAGACGGATCCCGGTTTCAATCCCCCCTGGATCTTCTCGACCACGAGATATTGCAGGCCAAGAGCGGCCTCGAGTGGCAGCTGTGGTCGCAGGTATCAGGATTTCCGCTTGAGAAGGCCAGGCAGACCCGCCTGACCGACTACAACATTGTATTGCAGGCGGCTCTTGATGGTCAGGGTGTCGCCATGGGGCGCGGCCTTCTTGTTCGGGAGCATATTCGGGCCGGGCGGCTGGTCAGGCCCTTGTCAGCTTCGTTGAGCTCGCAGAAGGCAGCGTACTGGGCAGCCTTCGACCCGCACTCGAAGAAGCTTCCAGCGATAGAAGCGTTTGTCGGCTGGTTGAAAAACGAGATGACCCTGTCGGCGTAGAGAACGTGCGGGCTCATTCTTGAGCGAGGCATCCGCCGTTCCAGATCCTCCGGCACGTAGGCGATACCGTAACCCTCGGCGGAGCCGTCTCATGCCTTGAGCGCCAGCGAGGTCTTTACTCGGCAGGGCTTTTGGCTTGGCCCGGAAAGTTCTTGCGATCTTGCTGCTAATCTCGACGACCAGAACGCGCAGCAACTCGCGACCAGCGCAAGCGCCGCGATAATCGCTCCGACCCATGGGAGTGCGTGGATCGACAGGCTTGCAAGCGCGATCCCCCCAACTGCCGTCCCGAGCCCCACACCTATGTGCATCGTCGACAAATTCAGGCTTATGCCGGCATCCGCCGTCGCCGGCCCGGCGGAGATCAGGAAGCTCTGCACCACCGGCGAGACCATCCAGCTGATGCAGGCCCAGATCATCAGTACGCCAAACATCAGCCATGCGGTGCCCTCAACCAACGCTATGGTGACGAGGGCAAGCAGGTAGGCCGCCGGCGTGAGCAACAGGACGTTGCGCGGCGAAAACCTGTCGGCAAGCCAACCACCGAGATAGCCGCCACTCACGCCGGCCACGCCCAGGACCGCAAACGCAATCGCTATGTCGTCGACGGCAACGCCGCCAATCTGGACGAGGTAGGGGCCGAGAAAGGCAAACAGCACAAAGTGCCCGCCAATCATCAGGATGGAGACAAACTGGCCCGCGACGAGAGGCGGCTTGCGCAGGTGGTCCAGATATCTTGGCAGGGCGGCCCTGCGGCACGCCGAGATCGGAACGTGCCGCCAACTCACCAGCCATACCAAGCCTGCAAGCAGGGACAACGCGACGAAGACGCCCCGCCAGCCGACCAGTCCGCAGATAAGGATGCCTGCGGGAACGCCGAGCACCAGCGAGCCACTGATCCCCATGAAAATGAGGCCGATGGCTCGCCCTCGCATGTCTTGCGCAACCAGTTCGGTCGCCAACATCGTTGCCAGAAGGCAGACGGTTGCGCTCGCCATGGCCATGCCGATGCGGGCGACGACGAGCATTGCGAGATTCGGGCTCGCTGCCGCACAGAGATTGCTGGCAATGAACAGGCCCAAGGCACAAAGAAGAAGGCGCCTGCGCTCGATCTTCATCGTCAGGACGAGTGCCAACGGCGCCGTCAAGGCGAACACGATGGAAAAGACGGCAGTCAACTGCCCGGCGATTGCGAGCGAAACGCCAAGGTCGCCAGCGACATCGGAGACGATGCCGACGACGATGTTTTCGGCAGTTCCTGTGGCAAATGTCGCAAAGGCGAGCAAGATCACGATAGGGTTCATGCACCCGTTCTCCCTGCATGATGACCCATGCAGGCACGAACAAGCGCTCGCCCCGACATGGAATTGACATGTCGGGTTTCGAGGCAGAGCTTCGGTTATCCCTATGGCAGCTTGCTTAGCACGGCGGCGTCTGAACCGGAAGCCGTCTCGGGCACCGCAGCGGCAAGGCGACAGGCCCCCTAAACGCGCCGAGCCATGCGACGAAGGCTGGACGCCCGAATGTCCCACGCCGGGCGACGTGTCACGGCCGCCTGCAAGCGGGAAGCCTACCGGCTCGCCGGCCCGCGACCGTAGAGCAGAAGCATCAGGATAATCACCACGCCGTAGATGATCTGACGCCCGGCTTCAGGCATCTGCGTGACGGAGAGGATCGATTGCAAGAGCGTGATGAGGATGACGCCCGCGACCGTGCCGAGATAGGATCCCTTCCCGCCGAGGATCGAGGTCCCTCCAAGAACGACGGCCGCGATAGCCGGAAGAAGATAGGCGTCGCCCATCGATTGCGCGGCCTTCGAAGCGTAGCCCGCGAGCAACACCCCGCCAAATGCCGAAAGCCCGCCCGAGGCGGCAAAGGCGATCATGACGATGCGGCGGGTGTTGATGCCGGAGAGATACGCCGCGCGCTCCCGATTGCCGATGCCGTAGACGGCCCGCCCAAAGCCCGTCCGGCGAAGAAGGAAGACCATCGCCCCCCCGATCAGCGCCCAGATGAAAACCACATTGGGAATACCGGGGACGAGAGCGCCGGTGGCGAAATAGCGCATGGCCGGCGTGGCGGAATCCTGCGGCGAGAAGCCGCCCGTATAGACGACCATCACCCCTTGGGCGACGGCATTGGTCGCGAGCGTCACGATCATCGAGGGGATGCGCAGATAGGCCACCCCGACCCCGTTGAAGAGCCCGATGCCGATGCCGCACAGGACGCCGAAGGGAATGGCAAGCGCGGTCCCGATCGGGCCGTAGGCCGCGGCCGCACACGCCATCATCGCACCCGTGGCAACGGTCCACGGCACCGAAAGATCGATCTGGCCGAGCAGGATGACAAGCATCATGCCCGTGGCGATGATGCCGAGGAAGGACGCCACCTTCAATTGCTGCAGCAGATACTCCGGCGACAGGAAGCTGCGCGAATAGAGACTTCCGAGGAAAAGCAGCAGCAGGATGCAGCCGAACGCGGTGACCACCGCCGGGTCGAGATTGCGCATGAAAGTCGATTTGCGTTCGGTCGCGCCAGTCATCGCCGTCTCGCTCACAGGAACCACTCCAATCTATTGCGCACCCGAAACAGCGCAAGAGCTCCAAGGCTGATGGCCGCCAACAGGATCAATCCCTGGAAAAGCGGTTGCCAGAGCGGGTCGAAATCGAAAACGAACAGGAGGTCGCCGATCGTGCGGAATGCCAGCGCCCCGAAGACGGCGCCGATGGCGCTGCCCTTGCCGCCGAAAAGCGAAACGCCGCCCAGCACCACGGCAGCGATCGAAAACAGCGTGTAGGCGTTGCCGCTGGCGAGTGCTGCGTCGCCGGTATAGGTGAAAAACGTGAGGAACAGCCCCCCGAGCGCGGCCACCAGTCCCGCAAGCGTATAGGCGAGCAGCTTGCCGCGACGGATCGGCATGCCGGACATGTAGGCGGCAGTCTCTGAGGAGCCTACGGCATAGGCTGCCCGTCCATAGACCGATCGGCTGAAGGGCACCCATATCAGGACGACCACCGCCGCAAGCGCCACGAGGCTTGCGGGGACGACCCCGAAAATCCGGCCGGTCAGCGCGTCTGCGAGACCCTCGTTAACGGATCCACCCGGGAAAGGCCGCAGCAAGAGGGCGAAGCCGAAATAGACCGCCCCCGTCGCGATCGTCGCCACGATCGGCTGCAGCCGCCCATAGATGACAATGGCTCCATTGATCGCGCCGCATGTAGCCCCGACGCTGAGGACGACGACAACGCCAAAGGCTGTCTCGAGCGGCGAGCCCACGACCAGCCATGAGGCCAGGCAGTTGGTGAGAAGGAAGATCATCCCGACGGAGAGATCGATGCCGGCCGTGATCACCACCATGGTTTGGGCCATGGCGACAAAGGCAAGCAGCACGCCCTTGTTGGCGGCCGTCTGGATCACGTTGGCGGTGAAACCGGCCGGATGGTTCGCCGTGTAGATGATGAACATCGCCACGAAGATCGCAACTGCCGCCAGCGTGCCCCGGTGCTCCGTCAGTCGATACCGCCAGTCGTTCATTGGATGGGCTCCCGGTGGCTTGGCTCTGCGGACGCTATGTTGAGCGCGCTCGCAATCAGGGCGCGCTCCGTGATCTCATTGCCGGCCAGCTCTCGTTTCACCGCCCCGTCGTAGAGCACGAGGACCCGGTCGCAGCAGCCGATGAGTTCGGCATAGTCGGTCGAATAGAAGAGGATCGCCGCGCCTTCGTCCGCAAGCCGCCGCAGGAGCTGGTAGATCTCCTGCTTGGTGCCGACGTCAATGCCGCGGGTGGGGTCGTTGAGGAGGACGATGCGCGGCTGCCGCATCAGCCATTTCGCGATGACGACCTTTTGTTGGTTTCCGCCCGAAAGCGCCCCGACAGGCGCGTCGATGTTGCCCGCCTTGATGGCGAGCAGCGTCATCATCCCGTTGATCGCACTTTCCTCTTTCGCGCGGTCGATGATCCCGCCGCGGGTCAGCCGGTCGAGGGAGGCGAGCGAGAGATTGTCACGCACCGTCATCGGCAGCATCAGCCCCTCGGTCTTGCGGTCCTCGGGAATGAGCGCCATGCCGATGCCGTGTCGACGCGCCTCAGCAGGGCTACCGATGCTGGTCGGTCTGCCGTCGACGAGAACCGTGCCGCGCAGCCCGCGCAGGACCCCGAACAGCGCGAGAAGCAGGTCGCGCTGTCCTTGCCCGTCCAGCCCGCCGAGACCGACGATTTCACCTGCGCGCAATGAAAACGAGATGTCGTGAAGGCGGTTCGCCCAGGACAGATTTCGTGTCTCAAGGACAGGTTCCACTGGTGCATGCGAGCCTGGCTTCGGTGGATAGACGCTATGATACTCACGACCGATCATCATCTCGATGACCTCGCTGTCGCTCCTTGAACCTGCCGCGTAGCTGGCGACCTTGCTGCCGTTTCGAAACACGGTGCAGTCGTCTGCCAGTTCTGCAATCTCGTTCATCCGGTGCGAGATGTAGACAAGCGCCAGCCCCTCCGAACGCAAACGCTTCAACACGGCAAAGACCTTGGAAACATCGGCGGCCGTCAGCGCCGACGTCGCCTCGTCGAGAATGAGGATGCGCGGCTTGCGCGCCAGCGCCTTGGCGATCTCGACGATCTGCTGGCGCGACAGCGGCAGGTCCTTGACCAGTGCCAAAGGGTGGATGTCCGACGCACCGGCACGCGCCAGCGCCTCCTCTGCCAGACGCCGCTGGGCCTTGCGGTCGATCATGCCGAACCGGGTCGGCGGATTGAAGATGACGATGTTGTCGGCGACGCTGAGTTCCGGGATCAGCGACAGCTCCTGGAAGACGCAGGCGATGCCGGCGGCATTGGCCGCGGCCGGTGACGCGAACGTCACCGGTTGTCCATCAAGCGTCATCAGCCCCTCGTCCGCGGCTACGACGCCCGCCATGATCTTGATGAGCGTCGACTTTCCGGCGCCGTTCTCACCGAGAACGGCGTGAATGGCGCCGGCCCTGACGGACAGTTCGGCATTTTCAAGCGCCCGCACTCCACCATAGCGTTTCGATATGCCTTCCATGCGAAAGAGCGGTGCGCCGCTTTCCATTGCGCTCTCCGGAAAACCGTTGTTGACGACAGGGCACCGCACCGCTGTGCGATGCCCTGATCCTGATCGAACTACTGGTTATCCTTGCTCTGCTTCATGATCTCCTGGGCGGAGAAGTTGATCCCGCAGGTGGGGAAGGAATTGCCGACGAAGAAGTTATCGGACTCGGCCTGGAAGTAATCCTGGCCTTCCTTGAAGTTCGGATCTTCGACGATGGCCAACGGCAGCTTCACCGACTGCGGCACCACCTGGCCCTCGAGTGCTGCGATCGCCGTCTTGATGGCGACGGCCACTTGCGCGGGTCCGGTTCCGGCCGACGAGCATTTCAGGCCGTCGCCGGCATGGGCCGCACAGAACTTGCGAAACCCGTTTTCGGTTTCACCGCCGAACGGCACGAAGGGATGCTTGGCGTCGATCATCGCCTGGACGATGCCGGTATCGCCACCCTGGCCGGTAACACCGTCGAACGGGCCGCTGGTTGCAATCGCGTCCGCCGTCACCTTCTGGGCGACGCCATCGTCCCATTTGCCCATGACCTCGACAACCTCGAACTTCTTGCCCGACGCCTGGAGCTTTTCATGGATGCCGTCGTGCCTGTCGGTATCGACAGACGTACCGGCCACACCGCGCACCTCAAGCACCTTGCCGCCATCAGGCAGATGCTTGACGAGCCAGTCGCCCCACAGTTGCCCGAGCCCCTTCTGGTCGACATTGACGTTGATGGCGTCCTCGGTGTCGAGGATGTTGTCGAAGGCAACCAGCACGACGCCAGCTTCCTTCGCCCGCTTGATAACCGGCGCAAATGCCGTCGGATTCTGGGCGTTGACGACGATCGCGTCATAGCCGGAGTCGATGAAGTTGTTGATCGCCGAGATCTGGGCCGGCACATCCTCGCCCGTCGAAACGACCTTGAACTCCTTCAGCTTGGCTGCGACGTCAGGCTGAGCGGCATAGGCCTTGGCGGTCTGCACCATCTGGATACGCCATGTGTTGGCGATATAGCCGTTGGCAAGTGCAACCCGATACGGGCCGTCCTTTTTTGGGAACTTGAAGAACTTGGTGTCCGCCGACCACGGCGCGAAACATTCCGGCTCGGCCGCGGGGCCCGAGACGATTTCCGGATCTGCATAGGCGGCAGACCCCAGCATGAAAAAGGCAGTGGCGGCAACGATGCCGCCAGCGAGTGACTTCACCATCGACATTTCCTCCCATTGGCGCGCCACTTGTTTTGTTCTCCGGCCCGGGGCGGAAATCCTTCCCCGAACGGCACGAACTTCTGCGGCACCGGCACGCTGGATGCCTGCTTTCACCCTTGACGAGGCGCCCTGGTCTCCTCCCGAAAACACCGCTGTCTCTTAATTAGGTAGCGCTACCACATACGATTGTAAAGTAACATTTGTGGATTACGGAGATGCCAATATCCCGGATTTCGGATCACTTTCGGCGTCATTTCGACGTTCCAGCAGGAAGGCTATTCCCTTCCGCAATGATAGCGCTATCATGTCGTCACACCCAGAATACGTTCTTTGCCGCATGAGGGAGGCCCATGGCTGAGGATTTCGAGATCGTCGATCCGCGCTTTGCGCGGCTGGTCAACCACAGCGCCCGGGTGGAGCAGCTTTATACGGGGTGTCGCTGGGCCGAGGGGCCGGCCTATTTCGCGGCCGGGCGTTATCTCGTCTGGTCGGACATCCCCAATGACCGGATGCTGCGCTATGACGAGACCGACGGGCATGTGAGCATCTTCCGGCAGCCGTCGAACTTTTCAAACGGCAACACCACCGACCGGCAGGGCCGCCTGGTGACCTGCGAGCACGGCGGCCGCCGAGTGACCCGTACGAACCATGACGGCAGCATCACAGCCATTGCCGATCGCTGGAGCGGCAAGCGCCTCAACTCGCCGAACGATGTCGTCGTGCGGTCCGACGGGTCGACCTGGTTTACCGATCCTGCCTACGGCATCGAGAGCGACTACGAGGGCCACAAGGCCGAAAGCGAAATCGGCGCCTGCCATGTCTACCGGGTCGACCCGGCGACGGGCGCAGTCGCCGCGGTCATTACCGACATGGTGCGGCCGAACGGCCTCGCCTTCTCCCTTGACGAAAGACAGCTCTACGTCGTCGACACCGGCCGGACGCATGGCCCTGATCTTCCGGCGCACATGCGTGTCTTCGATGTGGATGAAGCGGGCGCGGTGTCGGGCGGCGAGGTCTTTGCCGAGTGCACCGCCGGCCTGTTTGACGGCTTCCGCCTGGATGACGAGGGCCGGATCTGGACGAGTGCCCGTGACGGCATCCACTGCTATCACCCAGACGGCACCCTGCTCGGCAAGATAAGAGTGCCGGAGAACACCGCCAACTGCGTGTTCGGCGGCCCCAAGCGAAACATCCTCTACATCTGCGCGACCAGTTCGCTTTATGCCGTTCGGCTGATGGTCAACGGCGCACGCCTCTACTGAGGCAGGAGGTCAGTCATGCCGTTCGTGCGGATCACCATCGTGCGTGAGGTCATTGCCGACGATCCCTCGGCCAAGAAGGCTGCAATCGGCAGCAAGGTCACAGCCGCGATTGCCGAGGCGACTGGCCTTCCCGAGCGTGAAATTTCAGTCGTCTTCGATGAGGTGGACGCAAGGAACTGGTATGTCGGCAGTACCGATGTCGAGACCTTGCGCTCGCACAACCGACAGGGGTCGACGTGACGGACGACATCGCTTCCCGAGAACAGAGCCGCAAGGCAAGCCGGCGCGGCAGTGGCAGGCCGACGATTGCGGACGTTGCAAAACTGGCCGGCGTCGCAGCGATCACTGTCTCGCGCGCGCTGCGCGACCCATCGCTCGTTTCGGCCGAACTGCGCGCTGAGATCGATACGGCGGTGATCCAGCTCGGCTATGCGCCCGACCCCAATGCGCGCGCGCTCGCGTCGGCGCGAGCCGACGTGATCGGCGTTCTCGTGCCGTCGCTGACGAACATCGTTTTTGCCGACACCCTGCGCGGCATCTACGACGGGCTCGGCGACGGTCCGCTGCAGATCCAGATGGGCAACACCCATTATTCTCCGCGGGAAGAGGAGCGGTTGATCCGCATGTTTCTGAGCCAGCGGCCATCGGCGATGATCGTGTCGGGCATCGACCAGACCGAGACGACCCGCAAACTGCTCGAGAGCGCGGATTGCCCGATCGTGCAGATTATGGAGTATGGCGACGGACCGGTCGACATGCTCGTCGGGTTCTCGCACTTCGATGGCGGCAAGGTGGCGACGAACCATCTGATCGAAGCGGGATACCGCCGCATCGGTTTCATCGGCGCGCGAATGGATCCACGCTCGCAGCGCCGTCTTGCCGGTTACCGCTCAGCGCTGGAGGCCGTACAGCTTTTTGATCCCAAGCTGATAACCACCACGTTGACGCCGTCACGGGTCTCGCTCGGCGGCCAGCTCCTGGCAGACGCACTGGCAAAGGTCGCCGATCTTGATGCCGTCTTCTGCAACAATGACGATTTGGCCATGGGCGTACTGTTCGAATGCCAAAGGGCAGGCATCGCCGTGCCGCACCGCATGGCAATTTGCGGCTTCAACGACCTCGACATGATGCAAGTCGCCTACCCGTCGCTCACCAGCATACGCACGCCGCGCTATGAAATCGGCCGGCAGGCCGTGCAGATGGTGCTGGATCGGCTGGCCGGCCGGCCAATCGCATCGCCAATCGTCGACCTGGGCTTCGAGCTCAAGATCCGCGAAAGTACGATGCGATGAAACGCCACCTGGTCAAGGACCGGCGGCAGCGCACAATGCGGTTGATACGTCACGCGATCTTCATGACGCAGCAGACACCTCGCGCAGCCACTCAATGAACAGCCGCCCGCTCTCTTTTTTCGGCCTCCTCGTCGGCACCACAACAAAATACGCGGCCCTGGTGCGGATGGATGCTTCGGTCAGGCGGACCAAACGCGTTTGCTCAACAAGGTCGGAGACCAGGCGGCTCCAACCGAGCGCAATGCCTTGACCGTTCATCGCGGCATAGATGGCCTCGGTGTAGAAGCTGCATCGCAGGCCACGGGACTTTTTCGGCGCCTTCACGGAAAACGCCGCAAGCCATTCGTCCCATCCTGTCCATGTCGGGTCTTCAATATCACTTGATATCAGCGGATGACCGACGAGATCTTGCGGCGTCCCGATTGGTCCGGCCGTAAGCAAATAGTCTGAGCTGCAGATCGGAAAGACTTCATCCTCGAACAACAGCTCCGCCTGACCGTCCGACCAGGTGCCGGTTCCGTAGCGGATCGCCAGGTCCACATCGCTGGCCTCCAAACTCGTCCGGGCATCCTGCGTGATAATGCGAAGTTTGATTTCAGGATGGGCGCGCGAAAAAGCAGCGATCCTTGGCAGCAGCCAGAAGTGCGAGAAGGAGATGGTCGCCGAAATCGCCAATTCGTCGTCCGGCTCCTCGGATCGGAGGTCGGCCACGGTGTCGGCAATGAGGTTGAATGCGTCACCCGCCGCTGCTGACAGCAGTCTGCCCTTCTCCGTCAGCTCGATCTTGCGGTGGAGGCGCCGAAACAGGGGGAAACCGAAATCCTCTTCCAGCAAATGGATCTGCCGGCTAATGGCCGCCTGGGTCACGCCGAGCTCAGTCGCTGCGCGTGTGAAGCTCGACAGACGTGCCGCTGCCTCAAAGGCCGTCAAGGCGGTAAGCGGCGGCAATTTCTTCCTCAGGTTCACCATCTTGTTTCCATTACATCTGGTAATGTCAAACGTGCATATTTGTGCCGTTGAGCGACTAAAAAAACTGAGAGATCCTGCCTTTCAGCCCGTCGCCCATTCGACCGGAACATAAGGTGGAATTATGCTGCAGACATTTGCTTCTCCCATATCGGCCCTGCTCGACGCAAGAGCCGAAGGACATTCGCTTCCGGCCGGCCTCTACACGCGGGAGGATGTATTCGAAGCCGATCTCGAGGTGTTCTTCCGGCACCACTGGATCTGTATCGGCCTTGAATGCGATGTGCCGGAGGCCGGCGATGCAACGGTTGTCGATATCGGCAAGACGAGCCTCATTCTTCTGCGCGACGACGATGGCGAGATCCGCGTCATGCACAATGTCTGTCGGCATCGGGGTGCGCGTCTGCTCGATCCCGGAAAAACGATCGTCTCGAAGCTCGTCTGTCCCTATCACACCTGGACTTACGAACTGACGGGCGAGCTGAGCTATGCCCCCCACATGGGCAAGGGCTTCGACAAGGAATGCCGCAGCCTCAAACCGGTAAGCTTCAAATCCGTCGGCGGCCTGATCTATGTCTGCCTATCAGACAATCCGCCTGAGGACGTCGACCGCCTCGTCGAAGTGATGGCAGACCGCCTTGCGCCCTACGACATCAGAAATGCCAAGGTCGCTTACGAAGCCGATGTGATCGAGAAGGGTAACTGGAAGCTCACCATCGAGAACAATCGTGAATGCTACCATTGTTCCGCCAATCATCCCGAACTCTGCGTCTCCTTTGTCGATCTCGATTTCGGCTTCGACCCGGACGCACTGAGCCCGGAAGACCGCGCCCAGGCCGAAGAGCATTTTGCGCTTTATGAGGAACGCACGAAGCGATGGGAGGCTGACGGTTATCCGTCCGCGGCGGTCGAGCAGCTGGTGGATTGCACGACGAATTTCCGCACACAGCGTCTGATCATTTCCGGCGCCGGTGAAAGCCAGACCCCCGATGCAACCGCGGCCTCGGCAAAGCTGCTTGGCACCATGTCACGCAAAGATCTCGGTGACATGCACCTCTGGGGCCACAACAGCTGGAACCACTTCATGGGCGATCATGCGGTCGTCTCGATCGTCATACCGCTCTCCGCCGACAAGACTCTCGTGAGGACAAAATGGCTCGTGCACAAGGACGCTGCGGAAGGCGTCGACTATGACCTCGAGAAGCTGACCAACGTCTGGATCGCCACGACCGATCAGGACGCGGAGCTCGTCGCCCGTTCGCACGCTGGCGTCGAGGATCCGGCCTACGTTCCTGGCCCCTACTCACCCTTCTCCGAAACCAACCTCGACAAGTTCGCGTCGTGGTACATCGACCGGATGCGCGCCCATGGATACTAAGACCACTTTTTCTCCGGCAGAACGCCCTGAGCTTGTGGACCTGTGGAACAGCGACACGGATGAAGATCTGGTCTGCGTCGACGTCCATCAGGAAACGCATGACGTAAAGACCTTCACCTTTGCGTCCACGCAGGGAAAGCGTTTTGCCTTCGAGGCTGGCCAATACTTCCTGTTCGACCTCGATGTCGACGGGGAACCGGAAAGCCGCTGCTACAGCATCTCGTCGTCGCCGAAGCGCAGGAATGCGTTCTCGGTTACGGTCAAACGCGTGACCGGCGGCAAGATCTCGAACTGGTTTCACGACAACCTCACCGTCAACGCCAAAGTCAAGGCGAACGGTCCCCTCGGTCAATTCACCCGTCCGAACGCGAGGAAGTATCTGTTTCTGTCCGCCGGATCAGGAATTACACCGGTCATGGCGATGGTTCGCGAGCTCGCAGACACCTGCGAGCCCGCCGACGTCGTCTTCATGCATGCCGCGCGAACGCCGAAGGACCTGATTTTCCGCAACGAACTCGCCAATCTCGCCGATCGGGTCAAAGGTCTTCGCCTGCAGTTCCTGCCGGAAGCTGTTTCCGGTGAAACCAATTGGCCCGGACTGACCGGGCGCATTTCGGCGGCATACATGAAGCTTGCCGTGCCCGATATCGCCGAGCGCGTCGTGATGTGTTGCGGTCCGTCGCCGTTCATGGCCGCAGGGCGCGCGATCGCTGGCGAACTGGGCGTTTCCCCGTCGAACTACATCGAAGAGAGCTTTGATGCCGCCGCTATCGACGACGCTGATGTTGCCGTTGTCGAACAGCCGGCGACCCGGACGTTCCAGGTCGAGTTTTCCAAGCAGGCCCGAAAGATCGAAGTTGCGGGAGAGCAGACCGTTCTTGCCTGTGCGAAGAAGGCCGGCGTGAAGCTTCCGTCATCCTGTTCGAACGGTGTGTGCGGGACGTGCAAGTCCAAGCTCGTATCCGGCTCGGTCGAGATGAGCCACAATGGCGGCATCCGGCAGCGAGAAATCGACGCCGGGCTCTTCCTGCCCTGCTGTTCGAAGCCGCTAAGCGATCTTGTCATCGACCGCTAGGCGGTCGACAGATTACTCCCGGCCCAGCCACTGCTGGGTCGGGATATTTCATGGGCGGAGCGCACCACTTTTCTTCGGGGCCATGTGTCGTCCGTGACGCCGGGGTTGAGGCAGTCATGGAACTCCAGACCAAGCACCCTGAGGCGTGCGCCCGGCCCCTCCCTGGAAACGCTCAGTACAGAACGACCGAGCGGATGCTTTCGCCCGAATGCATCAGCTCGAAGCCCTTGTTGATGTCTTCGAGGGCCAAGGTGTGGGTGATCATCGGGTCGATCTCGATCTTGCCCTCCATGTACCAGTCGACAATCTTCGGCACGTCGGTGCGGCCGCGGGCGCCACCGAAGGCCGTGCCCATCCAGCTGCGGCCGGTGACCAGCTGGAACGGACGCGTGGAGATCTCCTGGCCGGCGCCGGCAACGCCGATGACCACCGACTTGCCCCAGCCGCGATGCGAGGCCTCGAGTGCCTGGCGCATCACCTTGGTGTTGCCGGTGCAGTCGAAGGTGTAGTCGGCGCCGCCGATCTGGTCGGCCCCGCGCTTGGTCATGTTGACGAGGTAGGGCACGATGTCGTCGCCGACCTCCTTCGGGTTGACGAAGTGGGTCATGCCGAAGCGTTCGCCCCAGGCCTTCTTGTCGTTGTTGAGATCGACGCCGATGATCATGTCGGCGCCGGCAAGCCGCAGGCCCTGGATGACGTTAAGCCCGATGCCGCCGAGACCGAAGACGATCGCGGTTGCGCCCATCTCGACTTGTGCGGTGTTGATGACCGCGCCGATGCCGGTCGTCACGCCGCAGCCGATGTAGCAGATCTTGTCGAAGGGCGCGTCCGGGTTGACCTTGGCAACCGCGATCTCCGGCAAGACCGTGTAGTTGGCAAAGGTCGAGCAGCCCATGTAGTGGTGGATCTTGTCCTTGCCGGTCGAGAAGCGCGAGGTGCCGTCCGGCATCAGGCCCTGACCTTGCGTCGAGCGGATCGCGGTGCACAGGTTGGTCTTGCGCGACAGGCAGGACGGGCAGGAGCGGCACTCGGGCGTATAGAGCGGAATGACGTGGTCGCCCTTCTTCACCGAGGTGACACCCGGTCCGACATCGACGACGATGCCGGCACCCTCATGGCCGAGGATCGCCGGAAACAGGCCTTCCGGATCGGCACCCGACAGGGTGAAGTCGTCGGTATGGCAGATGCCGGTCGCCTTGACCTCGATCAGCACTTCGCCGGCCCTGGGGCCTTCGAGCTGAACCGTCATGACCTCGAGCGGCTTGCCTGCCTGAACGGCAACGGCGGCGCGTACATCCATTGTTGGATCCCTCTTGTTGTTCGCGAAGAGCAGGCTGGACCGGGCGCACGCAGCGGCCGGTCCCCGATGGTGGTGTTGTTCGGCGCAAGACCCGTCAGAGCGTCTTTTCGACTTCCGGCAGGACCTCGAAGAGATCGGCAACCAGGCCGTAGTCGGCGACCTGGAAGATCGGTGCCTCTTCGTCCTTGTTGATCGCGACGATGACCTTCGAATCCTTCATGCCGGCGAGGTGCTGGATGGCACCGGAGATGC
>JAESFW010000272.1_pt1 | contig 46755 bp, 44 predicted proteins | sample 9269481 | NCBI WGS metagenome assembly JAESFW01 (sample SAMN14515350, study PRJNA621654) | algae metagenome | isolation source: Lyngbya sp. HA4199-MV5 and co-occurring heterotrophs from soil with... | place: USA: Ahupuaa O Kahana State Park, Hawaii | collected 2009-07-21 | reverse complement strand
TCCAGACCCCAAAATCAGCCTCAGCCAACCCAGGAAACTCTAGAGCGAAGGTCGTCGTCGCCAGCAGCGCCGCCGCCCTCGTCAGTGATCGGGCTTATAGACCCCACACCTCAGATACGTCAACAGCCAATTTCTCAGTCCGTGGAGAAATCTGTCATCCAATTGAAATCATAGGGTATTTTCTATCCACAGCCAGACAGGGCGAATTTTCGGCCGAACCAGCACACGAAACACCACCCAAATCAGCGCCTAACCGGCCTTCGCCTCGTCATTGCCCCGCAGAAGATGGATCAGTGCTGAAAAATCGTCGCCGCCGTGGCCGAGTTTTTCGAACATCTGATAGAGCTGGGCCGCCTGTGCCCCCATCGGCGTCGTCGCACCGGCTGCACTTGCGGCCTGCTGCGACAGCTTCAGGTCTTTCAGCATCAGGCTCGCGGCAAAACCCGGCTTGTAGTCGTTGTTGGCGGGAGAGGTCGGAACCGGGCCCGGTACCGGGCAATAGCTCGTCAACGACCAGCATTGGCCCGACGATGTCGAGGCGACGTCAAACAGCGCCTGGTGCGACAGGCCGAGCCGTTCGGCCAGAACGAAGGCCTCGCACACGCCGGCCATCGAGATGCCGAGGATCATGTTGTTGCAGATCTTGGCCGCCTGGCCGGCGCCGACGCCGCCGCAATGCACGATCTTCTTACCCATTGCCTCAAGCAGCGGCCTGCCGCGGGCAAAGGCGTCGTCGCCGCCGCCGACCATGAAGGTGAGCGTACCGGCCGCTGCGCCCCCGGTTCCGCCCGAAACCGGCGCGTCGAGCGACGGGCAGCCGATCTTTTCGGAAAGCGCATGGGCCTTGCGGGCGCTGTCGACGTCGATCGTCGAGCTGTCGATCAGAAGCGTGCCCGGATCGACGAAGCCGAGCAGCTCGTCCCAGACGTAGAGTACGTGGGCTCCGGCCGGCAGCATGGTGACGACACATTCGGCACCGCGCACCGCATGCGCAATCGAGCCGGCAACCGAGACACCGGTTTTCGCCGCGGCATTGCGCGAGGCTTCCGACAGGTCGAAGCCCGAGACCGCATGGCCCGCCTTCACCAGATTGGCGGCCATCGGTCCGCCCATGTTGCCGAGCCCGATAAAGGCGATTTTCGTCATGGTATTCCTCCTCCGCATCGAAATCCGGTCGAATAGACCGCGCCCCGTCCCCAGGCGCTAGAACAGTGGCGGGTGATCCTTGTTCGCAAACCGGGCGAGCATGGCGGGCGTGACATCGGAAAGCGTCACCGACCATTTCGGGTTGCGGTCCTTGTCGATCACCGCCGCGCGCACGCCCTCATAGAAATCCGGGTTGGACAGCATGCCGAGCGTTGCGGAATACTCCCGCTCGAGGCAGTCGTTCAGCGATGCGCTGCGGCGCGCGGCCCGCAGGAGATCGAGCGTCAGCTTCATGCTGAGAGCCGAGCGCGAATTGAGCAGCACGAGCGTTTCCTTGGCAAAGTCGGAACCGTCGGCGGCAAGCGCTTCGAGGATCTCCTCGATCGTATCGAAGGCGAAACAGCGGTCGATCAGGGCAAGGTGGCTCTGAAGCGGCGTCGACGGGGCCGCGCTCGACAGCGTCGCGATCACCGCATCTACATCGGCACGTCCTGCGGAAGGCGGCAGAGCAGCAAGTCGCTCGATCAGGGTTTCGAGTTTGTCGGAAGGGACAAAGCTGTCGGCAAGCCGGGCATGAATGGCGTCGGCGGCCGCGATATCCCGGCCGGTCAGTCCCAGATAGGTGCCGAATTCGCCTGTCGCCTTCGGCAGCAGCCAGGTGGCGCCGACATCAGGGAAATAGCCGATGCCGGTCTCCGGCATCGCCAGCCGGGTGCGCTCGGTAACGATGCGGTGGCTGCCGTGCGCCGATATCCCGACGCCGCCGCCCATGACGATGCCGTCCATGATCGCAATGTATGGCTTGCGGTAACCGGAGATGCGGCTGTTGACGACGAATTCTTCGCGCCAGAACTGCGCCCCCTCTTCCGGCCGTTCACGGCCGCTCTCATAGATCATGCGGATATCGCCGCCGGCGCAAAGCCCGCGCTCGCCTTCGCCGGTCACCATGACGGCGGCGACCGATGGATCGCTCTCGAAGTCGGTCAGCGCTTCGGCGATCAGCCGGATCATCGGCACGTTGAGGCTGTTGAGCGCCCGTGTGCGATTGAGCCGGATGCGGCCGATCGCGCCCTGGCGTTCGACGATGACTTCCGGTGCAGGCATCTGCATGTCCATGAACGGTCCTTCCTGTTCCGGCTATTTGCGGCCGACAAGCGAGCGCGCGACGATCAGGCGCATGATCTCGTTGGTGCCCTCGAGTATCTGGTGCACCCGGAGATCCCTGACAATCTTCTCGACGCCGTAATCGGCGAGGTAGCCATAGCCGCCGTGCAGTTGCAGCGCGTCGTTGGCGATGGCAAAGCAACGGTCGGTGACGAAGCGCTTGGCCATGGCGCAGAGTTTTGTCGCCTCCGGATCTCCGGCATCGAGCGCCGAAGCTGCGCGCCAGAGGAAGGTGCGGGCAATCTCGAGGTCGGTCGCCATGTCGGCGAGGCGAAACTGCAGCGCCTGGAACTCGCCGATCGCCTTGCCGAAAGCGCGGCGTTCCTGGACATAGGCGAGCGCCCGGTCAAAGGCGGCCTGGGCACCCCCGAGCGAGGCTGCCGCGATGTTCAGACGGCCGCCGTCAAGTCCGCCCATGGCGATCTTAAAGCCGTCGCCTTCTGCGCCCAGGCGGTTTTCAGCGGGGACGCGCACGCCGTCGAGCATCACGGCACGCGTCGGCTGGACGTGCCAGCCCATCTTCTTCTCGTTGGCGCCGAAAGTCAGGCCGGGAGCGTCCTTGTCGACGACGAAGGTGGAGATGCCCTTGGGGCCGTCCTCGCCGGTGCGGGCCATGATCACGTAAAGACCGGACGTGCCGGCGCCGGAAATGAACTGCTTCTGCCCGGTCAGCACATAGTCGTCGCCGTCCCTGACGGCCTTGGTCTTCAGCGCAGCCGCATCCGAACCGGAACCGGGCTCGGTCAGGCAATAGCTCGCAAGCACCTCCATGGTCAAAAGCTTGGGCAGCAGCCGCTGGCGCTGCTCGTCCGTGCCGTAGCGGTCGATCATGCCCGAACACATGTTGTGGATCGACATGAAGGAAGCGACGGCCGGGCAGCCGGTCGCCAGCGCCTCGATGATGATGGCGGCGTCGAGCCGGGTGAGGCCGGTGCCGCCGACATCGTCACGGACATAGATGCCGGCCATGCCGAGGGCTGCGGCGCCGCGCAGCGTATCGACGGGAAAATGCTTCTGCTGGTCCCAGTCAATCGCGTAAGGGGCGATCTCGTCGCGGGCGAAATCGAGCGCCATCTGGCGAATGGCCTCCTGCTCCTCCGACAGGCGAAAATCCATATGCATGTCCTCCCTGACCGCATCGTTCGAGGCCTAGTTACACCAAACTTCATACCGGCACAGGCGCAACTTCAGACAGGCCCTGTTCAAAAATGAACAGATCCCGATCAGCTCTCACTGAGACGATACGGCAGAGCGCCGCGTAAGTCATGGTCCACGATCAGTCGGCGCTTCAGCGGCGGCACGGCGCGACTGGCGCACTTGGTGCGCTCGCAGATACGGCAGGAGATGCCGATCGGATCGAAGGCGGCACGATTGCCGAGATCCATGTCGTCGGCATAGACGAAGGCATCGGCGTACGAGACCTCGCAGCCGAGCGCGAGCGCATAACGTGGTTGTGCGGCGCGGAATCCGCCGCCGCCCTTGGTGATCTGCGTGGCGAGACAGAGATAACGCACGCCGTCAGGCGTCTCGGCCAGCTGCCGGATGATCCGGCCTGGCGTCTCGAAGGCCTGGTGCACGTTCCAGAGCGGACAGGCGGCGCCGAAGCGGGCGAACTGCAGCTTCGCCGCACTATGGCGCTTGGTGATGTTGCCGGCGCGGTCGATGCGGGCAAAGAAGATCGGAATGCCCTTATGTCCCGGCCTTTGCAGCGTCGAGAGCCGATGGCAGACCTGCTCCAGCGATGCGCCGAAGCGGGCGGCAAGCAGCTCTATATCGTGCCTGAGGTCCCGTGCGGCTTTCAAGAATGCCTGGTAAGGCAGGATCAGGGCGCCGGCGAAGTAGTTCTGCAGACCGATCCGACAGATCTCGAAGGCCTCCTCCGTGCGGAAACCGGCGCTTCCGGCCACCCGATCGATCTCCTCGCGGGCGTGCAACTGGGCGATCTGCAGGGCGATCTGGAAATCACGGGTTGCCGCAGGCGCATAAGGGTTGAGCGTGAGAATGCGGGCGCGCGGATCGAAGCGGCGGATCGCCTCGTCGCCGGCAGCACCGCGCACGACCCGCACGCCATGACGCTCCTCCAGATAGCCTGCGAGGGCTGCGTGATTGTCGCCCTCGCCGATCCCGAGATCGCCGGCCAATCGCTCGGCGAGCAGGTCGATCTCGTGAATGTAGTTGTCGACGAAATGGAAGAAGTCGCGCACTTCCTCATAGGGCGTCGTTTCGACGAACGGCCCGCCTCGGCCGATGGTGTCGTCCATGCTGGCCAGTTGCTCGCTGTTGCGGCGATAGGCCTGATGGCAGGTGATCAGCGCGTGCGCCAGCCCCGGCGCATTCTGGGCGACGAGCTTCAGCTCCTGCAGGCTCGCCGAATAGGTTTCGAACAGGGGGTCGCTGAGCGCTTCCGAGAGCGCCGAAAGCAGGCGGTCGCCCTCCCCTGTCGAGAGTTCGGCGATGTCGATCTGGAATTTTTCGGCGAGCGCCAGAAGGACTGAGGCCGAAACCGGCCGCTGGTTGTTTTCGATCTGGTTGAGATAGCTGGTGGAGATGCCGATGCGTTCGGCGAACTGGCCCTGCGTCGCCTTGTTCGCTTCGCGCAGTTCCCGGACCTTGCGGCCAATATAGAGCTTGCCGATCGCCATGTTTGCAACTTTGCAATTTACGTTTCACAAATTTCTCTATTTCACATTTGCACATGAAGAGGCGTTTTTCCATGCCGCCTTCGACGCTATTGCGAAGGTCGAAGCGCCTCTGCACAATCGCCCAAAAGACGGGCACGCACAAAAACCGGGAGGGCACCATGCGCGCCATACTAGAACAGGTCGAAGCCCGCCGGGCGGAAGCGAGGGCCGGCGGCGGCAAGCGACGCATCGATGCCCAGCATGGCAAGGGCAAGCTGACGGCACGCGAACGCATCGAGGTCCTGCTCGATGAGGGCTCCTTCGAAGAATACGACATGTATGTCACCCACCGCTGCGTCGATTTCGGCATGGAGGGCCAGAAGGTCGCGGGCGACGGCGTCGTCACCGGCTGGGGCACGATCAACGGCCGCCAGGTCTATGTCTTTTCCCAAGACTTCACGGTGCTCGGCGGCTCGCTGTCGGAAACCCATGCGCAGAAAATCTGCAAGATCATGGATATGGCCGTGCGCAACGGCGCGCCGGTGATCGGCCTCAACGATTCGGGCGGCGCCCGCATCCAGGAAGGCGTCGCTTCGCTTGCCGGTTACGCCGAGGTCTTTCGCCGCAACGCGGAAGCCTCCGGGGTCATTCCGCAGATTTCCGTCATCATGGGTCCCTGCGCCGGGGGTGCCGTCTATTCGCCGGCCATGACCGACTTCATCTTCATGGTCAGGGACTCGTCCTACATGTTCGTGACAGGGCCTGACGTCGTAAAGACCGTGACCAACGAAATCGTCACGGCGGAAGAGCTCGGCGGCGCGCGTACCCACACCTCGAAATCCTCGGTCGCCGATGGCGCCTACGAGAACGACATCGAGGCGCTGGAGGCGACCCGCCTGCTGTTCGATTTCCTTCCGCTCAACAACCGCGAGAAGCCGCCCACCCGCCCTTTCCACGACGATCCGTCGCGACTTGAAATGCGCCTCGACAGCCTGATCCCCGACAGCGCCACCAAGCCCTACGACATGAAGGAGCTGATCCTGGCGCTCGCCGACGAGGGCGATTTCTTCGAGCTGCAGCAGAGCTTCGCCAAGAACATCATCACCGGCTTCATCCGTATCGAGGGCCAGACGGTCGGCGTCGTCGCCAACCAGCCGATGGTGCTGGCCGGTTGCCTCGACATCGACAGCGCGCGCAAGGCCGCCCGCTTCGTGCGCTTCTGCGATGCCTTCTCGATCCCGATCCTGACGCTGGTCGACGTGCCCGGCTTCCTGCCCGGCACCGCCCAAGAATATGGCGGCGTGATCAAGCATGGCGCCAAGCTGCTCTTTGCCTATAGCCAGGCGACCGTGCCGATGGTGACGCTGATCACGCGCAAGGCCTATGGCGGCGCCTATGACGTCATGGCCTCCAAGCACATCGGCGCCGACGTCAACTACGCCTGGCCAACCGCCGAGATCGCCGTTATGGGCGCCAAGGGCGCGACGGAAATCCTCTACCGCTCGGAACTCGGCGATGCCGAGAAGATCGCCGCGCGCACGAAAGAATACGAGGAACGCTTCGCCAATCCCTTCGTCGCGGCTGAGCGCGGCTTCATCGACGAGGTGATCATGCCGCATTCGTCGCGACGCCGGATCGCCCGCGCCTTCGCCTCGCTGCGCAACAAGCAGGTCGATCTGCGCTGGCGCAAGCACGACACGATCCCGCTCTGATGGAGGCGACGATGGAACGCGAGCCGGAGCGCGTCATGACGCCTGACGAGGCCAAACGCGACCACTGGTCGATGCTGCGCTACATGGCCGTCAACGCGCTGATCGGCATGGTGATCGGTGCGATCACGGCCGGCGTCCTGATCGGGCTCAACATCGGCGCGGTCGGCATCCACATCGCCCGTTCGACGAGCCCGGTGCTTGCCACCCTCATGGTGGTCGTGCCCTTCGCGCTGCTTTTCGGCGGTGCGGCCGCCGCGTCGTCGATCGCGCTCCTGCCCTATCGCCGCAAGTTCAAACGCTGACGCCAGGATTTGAGAGAGAAGAAGATGTTCAAGAAAATCCTCATCGCCAACCGTGGTGAAATCGCCTGCCGCGTCATCAAGACCGCAAAGAAGCTCGGGATTGCCACGGTCGCCGTCTATTCCGATGCCGACCGCGAGGCGATGCACGTGCGTTTGGCCGACGAGGCTGTGCATATCGGCCCCTCGCCGTCCGCCCAATCCTACATCGTCATCGACAGGATCATCGAGGCGATCCGCAAGACCGGCGCAGATGCGGTGCATCCGGGCTACGGCTTTCTCTCAGAAAATGCCGCCTTCGCCGAGGCACTGGAGAAGGAAGGCGTCGCCTTCATCGGCCCGCCCGTCGGCGCCATCCAGGCGATGGGCGACAAGATCACCTCCAAGAAGCTTGCGGCGCAAGCGGGCGTCTCGACGGTTCCGGGCCACATGGGCCTCATCGCCGATGCCGACGAGGCGGTGAAGATCTCCGGATCGATCGGCTATCCTGTCATGATCAAGGCGTCGGCCGGTGGCGGCGGCAAGGGCATGCGCATCGCCTGGAACGACCAGGAGGCGCGCGAAGGCTTCCAGTCGTCGAAGAACGAGGCGAAGAACTCGTTTGGCGACGATCGTATCTTCATCGAGAAATTCGTGACCGAGCCGCGCCATATCGAGATCCAGGTGCTCGGCGACAAGCACGGCAACACGCTATACCTCGGCGAGCGCGAATGCTCGATCCAGCGCCGCAACCAGAAAGTCATCGAGGAGGCGCCCTCCCCCTTCCTCAATCCGGAGACCCGCAAGGCCATGGGCGAACAGGCGGTCGCGCTCGCCAAGGCCGTCGGCTACCATTCGGCCGGCACGGTGGAATTCATCGTCGACGCCAAGCGCAATTTCTATTTCCTCGAGATGAACACCCGCCTGCAGGTGGAGCATCCGGTGACCGAACTCATCACCGGGCTCGATCTCGTCGAACAGATGATCCGTGTTGCTGCCGGCGAGAAACTGGCCTTCGGTCAAGGTGATGTGAAGCTCAACGGCTGGGCGATCGAAAGCCGGCTCTATGCGGAAGATCCCTACCGCAACTTCCTGCCGTCGATCGGCCGGCTGACCCGTTATCGCCCTCCTGTCGAAGGCAAACACGACGATGGCACGGTGACGCGCAACGACACCGGCGTCTTCGAGGGCGGCGAGATCTCGATGTATTACGACCCGATGATCGCCAAGCTCTGCACCTGGGGACCGGATCGCGCGGCGGCGGTCGACGCCATGGCCGAGGCGCTCGACCGGTTCGAGGTCGAAGGCATCGGCCATAACCTGCCGTTCCTTTCGGCCGTCATGCAACAGCAACGCTTTCGCGAGGGGCGGCTGACAACGGCCTATATCGCCGAGGAATTCGCCGACGGTTTCCATGGCGTTTCCGCCGACGAACGCTCACTGCGCAAGCTCGCCGCCATCGCCGTATCGGTCCACCAGGCGCTGCAGGAGCGCGCCAGCCAGATTTCCGGCACGATCGGCAACCATCGCCGCGTGATCGGCCATGACTGGATTGCCACGCTTGGCGACCATGACTTCGCGGTCACGGCCGGCGCATCAGCCGATGGCGCCTATGTACGGTTTGCCGATGGGACCTCCGTCACCATCGCCGGCGACTGGGCGCCTGGCCGCACGCTTGCCACCTTCAACATCGACAATGAACCCTTGAGCGTCAAAGTCGACATCGTTGGCACTGCACTCAGGCTGCGCTGGCGGGGTATCGACTTGGTCGTCCATGTCAGAAGCCCGCGCGTTGCCGAGCTGGCGCGGCTGATGCCGAAGAAGTTGCCGCCCGACACCTCGCGCATGCTGCTTTGCCCGATGCCGGGGGTGATCACGTCAGTGACCGTCAAGGAGGGCGACACAGTCGAGGCCGGCCAGGCGCTTGCTGTCGTCGAGGCGATGAAGATGGAGAACATCCTGCGCGCCGAGAAGAAGTCGGTGGTGAAGCGTGTGGCGGTTTCAGCCGGCGCCAGCCTCGCGGTCGACGAGCTGATCATGGAATTCGAGTGAAGACCCGGTTTAGCCGTCCTCATTCCTGTGCTTGTCACAGGAAACCAGCTGCGTCGCGTCTGCGACGCTGAGAATTCAGTCTTTCACGCGAAAGACTGCGCGTGGCTGGATCCCTGTGACAGGCACAGGGATGAGGCGAGGAAGGCGCACATTTCGGGCAAGGAGCTAGCGATGAGCCAAAAGACCATCAAGGACTGGGAAACGCTCGCCGAGCGCGAACTGAAGGCAACACCCGAGAGCCTCACCTGGCAGACGCCCGAGGGCATTGCGGTGAAGCCGCTCTATACGGCCGAGGACCTGCAAGGCATCGACCATCTCTCGTCGCTGCCGGGCTTTGCGCCTTTCGTGCGCGGGCCGCGCGCCACCATGTATGCCGGGCGTCCCTGGACGATCCGGCAATATGCCGGCTTCTCGACCGCTGAAGCCTCGAACGCCTTTTACCGCAAGAACCTGGCTGCGGGCCAGAAAGGCCTCTCCGTCGCCTTCGATCTGGCCACCCATCGCGGCTATGACAGCGACCATCCCCGCGTCGAAGGCGATGTCGGCAAGGCGGGTGTGGCGATCGACTCGGTCGAGGACATGAAGATCCTGTTCGACGGCATCCCGCTCGAGGAAATGTCGGTGTCGATGACCATGAACGGGGCGGTCATACCGATCCTCGCCTCCTTCATCGTCGCCGGCGAGGAACAGGGCGTGTCGCGCGACAAGCTGTCGGGCACCATCCAGAACGACATCCTCAAGGAGTTCATGGTCCGCAACACCTACATCTACCCACCGGAACCCTCGATGCGCATCGTCGCCGATATCATCGAGTACACGGCGAAGGAGATGCCGAAGTTCAATTCGATCTCGATCTCCGGCTACCACATGCAGGAAGCCGGCGCGACGCTGGTGCAGGAGCTTGCCTTCACGCTTGCCGACGGGCGCGAATATGTGCGGGCGGCGCTGGCCAAGGGGTTGAACGTCGACGAGTTCGCGGGGCGTCTCTCCTTCTTCTTCGCGATCGGCATGAACTTCTTCATGGAAGCGGCCAAACTTCGCGCAGCGCGGCTGCTGTGGACCCGCATCATGCAGGAGTTCGAGCCGAAAAAGCCGTCCTCGCTGATGCTGAGGACCCATTGCCAGACATCGGGCGTCTCGCTGCAGGAGCAGGATCCCTATAACAACATCATCCGCACCGCATTCGAGGCGATGTCTGCGGCCCTTGGCGGCACGCAGTCGCTGCACACCAATTCCTTCGACGAGGCGATCGCGCTGCCGACCGAGTTTTCGGCGCGCATCGCCCGCAGCACGCAGCTGATCCTGCAGCACGAGACGGGTGTGACCAAGGTGGTCGATCCGCTCGCCGGTTCCTACTACGTCGAGAACCTGACGAATGAACTCGCCGAAAAGGCCTGGGCGCTGATCGAGGAGGTCGAGGCGATGGGCGGCATGACCGAGGCGGTCAATGCCGGGCTGCCGAAGCGGCTGATCGAGGAGGCTGCAACCCGGCGTCAGGCGGCCGTCGACAAGGGCGAGGAAATCATCGTCGGCGTCAACAAGTACCGCCTCGACAACGAGGAGCCGATCGACATCCTGGAGATCGACAACAGCGCGGTGCGGGCCGCACAGATCCGCCGGATCGTCGAGACCAAGCGGCGACGCAACGCGGCGGACGTGGCAAGAACACTGGCCGCCATCACCGATTTGGCGCGCAGCGGCGAAGGCAACCTGCTGGCGGCCGCCGTCGAAGCGGCCCGCGCACGGGCAACGGTCGGCGAAATCTCCGACGCCATGCGCGAAGCCTTCGGCGACCATGCGGCCACGCCCAAGGTCGTCAGCAAGATTTACGGCAAGGCCTATGAGGGCGAACCGGAACTGGCCGTGCTCACCGAACGGCTCGGCGAGGTCTCGGGCAAGCTCGGTCGCAAGCCGAAGATCATGGTCGCCAAACTCGGCCAGGATGGCCACGACCGCGGCGCCAAGGTGATCGCGTCTGCCTTCGGTGACATCGGCTTCGACGTGCTTGCAGGCCCGCTGTTCCAGACGCCGGAAGAGGCCGCCGACATGGCGCTTGCCAGCAAGGTCAATGTCATCGGCGTCTCGTCGCTGGCCGCCGGTCACAAGACGCTGATGCCGCAGCTTGCCGAAGCCCTGAAAAAGCGCGGCGGCGAGGATGTCATCGTCATCTGCGGCGGCGTCATTCCGCGGCAGGACTATGACTACCTGATGGAAAACGGCGTGTCGGCCGTCTTCGGTCCCGGCACCAACGTGCTCGACGCCGCTCGTGCGGTGCTTGACCTGATCGAGGGCAAGCGCCGCAACATTTAGGCTACGAGGTCAGATGGTCGCTACCGTGCCGCTCGACAACGGGATCGTCGGGCCTGGCGCGTGCGCCATCTCGCCCGTTGTCCGTTCGCGTGCGGCACTGCCAGATCAGATGCGATGGATCTCCGGTGCCGGCCGCGTGTCTGTACCGGAGGCCGGAGGTCCTTTTTCATAGGTTGCGCGAATTGCCAATGGCGGACCGTCGGCCTGCGCGACCACCATAAACATTTGCAGCTGGCCACCGCGCCGAATGAACTGAATGCCGAAACTCTTGCCCTTTGCCCGCAGCAAGCTGCAGATCCTCAAACCGGTCGACATTCACCACAGCATGCCAGCCGTTGTTGCTTGTGATCGTCAGCACATCGCCGTGCCGCACAATGCCGATGTAGCATCGGCCACACTCCCCGGCCGTCGAGGTCAGTTGTCGCCACTGCCCTGAGAACGGCTCGCTGTCGGCTCGGGCAACTGCGGTCAATACGATAAACGACAGGCCGACAATGCCGACCCTGCGCAGAGACATCACGCTGAGCTCCCTTTTTGCTCGTCTGGCTCGCCCAGCTGCAACATGCAATGATTGCATCATGAAAAGAAATCAACCGGGAAGAGCCAAGTCAAGGTCCGGACATCGTGGGGCCCGTACATAGGCCGATGACAACATCGATCACGGTCGCTTGCCGCTACCCCTTGATTGGCGCTTGCCTTCGGCTCTCAGCGGACGACAATCGCATGAAGCGGACAGGTTGGCGCGTCAAACCTTCCGCATCACCGGAAAGGCCGGCCATGCGAAAGCTTCAATCCCAAGGAGTTCACCACATCACGCTCGTCGGAGCGGACCGTCAGACCTCGATCTATTTCTGGGAAGGCCTGCTCGGCATGCCCTTCATTTTCGAGCAACCCAATCTCGATCGGGCGAGTGAGAGCCATCTCTATTTCGACCCGGGCGACGGTCGCCTGATCACCATCTTCACTGACGAGAACCGCAAAGCGATACAACGGCGAACACCGACGGACATCGGCTGTGTGCACCACATTGCCTTCGCGGTGTCCCGGGCCACCTTCACCCAGGCGGTCGAACGGCTCGACGAGCGCAAGATCAAGCACAGCGGCGTCAAGGATCGCGGCTTCATGGACTCGATCTATTTCGAAGATCCGCTCGGGCTGCTTGTCGAACTTGCCTCTTATCGCTTCGAGCCGCCGGCCGGTCGCAGCCATGCCGAGGTCCTGATGGAGGCGCACAGGATCAGGATAGAACGCGGTGACTACAACATCGCAGACGTGCATCTCGCCGATGCGATCGAAGCGCTGACCGAACGCTCAAGGCAGACGCTTTCGTCCGATCGCCGGCCGAAGGACCCGTTCGGACCGCGATAGCGCCACGCCTGACAAGATCTGAAGACCGCGGTGCGCCGGCACCAGCTCCGACGCAGCTCACTGGATGAGGAGCGCCACGCCGGTCGCCCCAAGCGCCAGTGTCCAGAGCCGATCGAAATTGATCCAGGCGGAACGCAGCACGGCAAGGTCGAACCAGGTAAAGACGGCAAGCGCCAGCGCCGCGGTCACCGTCAGCATGGCGATGCTGTGGACCGCGACGGCGGCCAAAGAGGTCGGTAGCGACGTTGACAGCGCCAGTTCGCTCGCATGGTTCGCCATGCAGAGACCAAGAACAGCCGGCACCAGCATCAAGCCCGCTCCATGGCTCGTCGCCATCAGGAAGGACCAGAGCGCAAGTCCGGCCATGCCCGTTCGCATGCCAACCCTCACACGGTGGCGATGGCCGTAGACGGCGGTGTAGCCGGCCGCGGCGAGAATGAGCGCGCCCGCCGCCAGCCTGAAGCTGTTTGGATCGAGCGTCGAACCAAAGGCGATCACCACCGCAAGGACCGTTGCCACCGAGATCGCATGGCCGATTGCGATCGGCGCGAGCGACAGCCAGACAATCCGGCTGCTCTGGCGGTGAAGTCCGAGCGCCACGGCAAACAGCCAGCCCATCGCCGGATTGATGCCGTGAAAGGCGCCGAGGCCGGCAAGCGAGATCCACGGCCAGAGCGACGTCATTCGCCCCCACGCCTCCTTATGGGTAGCAATAGGAATCGGAGGAGCAATCGCCGCCTTCGAGCCGAACCTGGTGAGGACGATGCCCCTTCGGCCAGTCGACGAAGAACTTCTCGTCGAATGCAATGCCGCCATTGTCGGAAACATCAAGCTTGACCATCCAGCCGTCGATACCCTCTGGGTAGAACTGCGGATCGATCGCGCCATAGAGCGAGTTGGTGAAATAGACCCGCTTGCCGTCGCGGCTGACCTCCACCATCTGCGGCCCGCCGTTCAACGCGCCGTTCTTCGCCTTCGGATGCGTCGCGCGCGAAACGATGCCGCCGATCCTGACACGTCCCGTTTCCTTCGGCGCGAAGGGATCGGAGACGTCGTACTGGATCATGTCGCCGGTACCCCAGCAGGAGACGTAGAGAAAGCGGTCGTCCATCGACAGGTCGATATCGGTCACGAGCGGCGCAACGGCGCTGAAACCCTTCAGCACCGGCGGCAGCAGATCCGGATCGGCCGGTTCTGCCGGGATCTCGATCACCTTCTTGACCGCCCATTTGTCGCCGTCGCGGTACCAGGTCCAGATCGAGGCCGACAGATCCTTGAGGCTGATGACGCAGCCGACGAAACCATAGGCCTTGGTGGGATCGTGTGCCGGGCGCAGTTCGAAAACGAGCTGATGCTCCTCGCCGAAGTCGATCTCCTGCACGTGCTTGCGCTTGTGCAGGTCCCAGAAATGCAAGCGGCGTCCGTATTTCGAACCGAGCAAGACCTCGGGAACCAGCCCGTTCTCGAAGGTATCCGGCGTGCCCCACTCACTGGTGATCATCGTATCGTGGCCGAGATGCCACCAGAAATCATAGGCAAGCTTCTGCGGGCCGCGATCCATTTCCCATTGCCCAAGCACGTCAAAACTCTGGTGGTCGAGCAGGAAAATACCGCCGGGCGCCTTGCCATCGCGATCGGCAAGCGCGTTGACGTAGATGCCTTCTGGCCCGCAATGGGTGGTGTGTAGCCGCGAATAGTTCGCCTTCTCGGCAATTTCCGAGGGCTCGATCACGCGCACGATCTTCGGATTGCGCGGGTCCGGCTTGGTATCGATGATGTGCAGCCGCGAGGACCTGAGACCCGGCACCACCAGATAGCGACGCTCGACATGCGGATGCGGCGCATTGGGGCAAAGGCAGGAGGAACAGGCATTCCAGCCAAAATGGTGCAGTTCGTCGCCAACATTGGGCATGTCGATTTGGCCGACGATCTGCGAATAGCTCGACGATCCCGGATCGACATCGACGACGGCGATCGCATCCGGCCGTTTTCGATCCGGATCAAACGCCGCCACATAGGCGAGCGTCTCTTTCGGCGCCTTTGCCGCCATGCGCGGTGATGGATAGAAGGAAGGATCGGGTCGCCACGTCGCCATTACCATTCTCCCGTTAGAGAATTCTCAATGCGCGGTCCTGATGCAGGTTCGCTCATGCGGCAAAAACGCGTCGGAAATGCGGCCTATGCCTTATTTCTTCGACGGAGGCGATTGATGGTCCTGAGGCTAGGTCTCGATTTTCAGCTTCATTCGGTCCGCAGCGAAACGGCTGCGTGAGAATTCCACGGGCTGACCGTCAAGATCGGCGTTGAGCGATTGCGCCTCCAGCACGATGGCACCGGGGGACAGCTTCAGCATTGCAAGCTCCTCGGCATCGGCGTGGCGAGCGACGATTTCGGTCGAGACGCGAACGTAGTCGTCGAGGCCGTGCGCGGCAAAAGCCTTGGTGACCGAATGCAACTGCTCGAACTCCGCGGCCATGCGCGGGAACCGATGCGCCGGATAATAGCTCGCCGACACCGAGAGCGGACGGCCGTCGCCGCTGCTGACGGTCCTGAGCTCGATGACCGGGTCACCGGGTGAAAGGCCGAGCGCCTTGGCAACCTCGCCGGTGGCCGGCACTTCGGCATGGCCAAGCAGTCTTGTACCGATCTCCTTCACCTGACGTCCGAGGCCCTGCGAGAAACGCGTGCGCCTGGAGATCGGGTAGCTCACCCTTTCCTGGCGCTCGATCATCGTCCCGCGCCCTTGCACGGCGCGCACCAGTCCCTCTTCGGACAGGGCCGCAAGCGCGCTCCTGACCGTATGCCGGTTGACCCCGAACTCCGCCGCCAGCGCCGTTTCAGGCGGCACCATTCCGGTCGCATCATAGTCGCCATTGCTGATCGCCAGGCGAATCCGGTCGGCGATCTGCCGCCAGAGAGCGACGCCGGTCTGGCGCTCCACCACTTTCCGCATTGCCGTGTCTTTTCGCATGGGCATGTCACAAGCCTGTCATTTGCCGACGTTATGAAAAAGTATAAGATGTATAGTTGTCTAGATCAATAGACATTTGAGGTGGCAATGATGGATGCGAAAGTGAAGCAGGAAAGTCCGCCGGATCCGGCGCGCAAGGAAGCCATGCGGTTGCTTGCCCAGGCGACAGTCACCGAACTCAGGGACGCCTGGGAGGCAGTCGCCGACAAGCCTGACGTACATCCGGTTCGCGGCCCGGAGACGGGGCTCGTCATGGTGCGCGGTCGCATCGGCGGCGGCGGCGATCCCTTCAATCTCGGCGAAGCGACGGTATCGCGCGCCACTATCCGCCTTTCGACCGGCGAGATCGGCCACGGGCAATTGCTCGGAACCGACAAGGAGCGCGCCCGGCTCGCAGCCATCTTCGATGCGCTCGCCCAGCGCGACGGTGACAGGGCCAACGTTGAGGCTCTGCTCGGCGGCATTGCCAAGCGGCTGGCGAAGGACGAGCGCCGCAAGGCCGAAGAAACCGCGGCAACCCGCGTCGACTTTTTCACCATGGTCCGGGGAGACGACTGATGCCGAGCCAATCGCAGATCTACGCCGGCGCCTTTGCCGATCCGGTGTTTGCCGCCCAGTCCGTGTTTCGCGAACTGATGGACGGTTTCGCTCGCCCGGGCACGATCAAGCAACTTTCCGCCAAAAGCGTGCCCCCCTCTCCACTCGGCACGGCCGCCGGTGCCGTGGCGCTGACCTTGTGCGACCATGATACTCCCGTCTGGTTGACGCCGGCGCTCACCAAATCCGCCGTTCCGCAATGGATTGCCTTTCACACCGGCGCACCGCTGACAACGAGCAAGATCGAAGCCCGCTTCGCCTTAATCGAAAAGGGCACCGCCATTCCGAGCTTCGACCAGTTCTCGCTCGGAACCCAGGAATACCCTGACCGATCGACGACCCTGGTCATCGAAATCGAGGCGCTCTCGGGCGGTGCACCTTTTGTCGCCAAAGGCCCCGGCATCAAGACCGAGGTCGAGATTTCGCCGAAGGGGCTGCCCGACGTGTTCCTCGAATTCTGGAACGCCAACCGCGCCATCTTCCCGCGCGGCGTCGATCTCGTGCTGACGGCGGGCGATCAGCTTCTTTGCCTGCCGCGCACCACCCGTCTTTCGCCGAAGGAGGCTTAAATCCATGTATGTAGCCGTCAAGGGCGGGGAAGCCGCCATTGCCAATGCGCACCGCCTTCTCGCCGACCGCCGCCGCGGCGACCGCAACCTGCCTGCAATCACCATCGAGCAGGTGGTCGAACAGCTCGGCCTTGCCGTCGACCGGGTGATGGCGGAAGCCTCGCTCTATGATCGCGCGCTCGCGGCGCTGGCCGTGCGCCAGGCGCGGGGCGACATGATCGAAGCGATCTTCATCCTGCGCGCCTACCGCACGACGCTGCCGCGCTTCGGCTATTCCGAGCCGGTCGACACCGCCAACATGAAGGTCGAGCGCCGGGTCTCTGCAACCTACAAGGACCTTCCCGGCGGGCAGTTGCTCGGCCCGACCTTCGACTACACACACCGCCTGCTCGACCCGTCGCTGATCGGTGACGAGGAGGTTGCCGAACCGGCCGTCAAGCAGCAGGGCGAACACGTCATGCGCGTCTCCGACATCCTCGACGGCGAAGGCCTGATCGAGGGCGACGGCCAGATGCCCGAAGGCCACGTGATGGGCGACCTTACCCGCGAGCCGATGGAGTTTCCGATGGCCCGCGACCTGCGCCTGCAGGCGCTCGCCCGCGGCGACGAGGGTTTCCTTCTGGCGCTCGCCTACTCCACCCAGCGCGGCTATGGCCGCACCCACCCCTTCGTCGGCGAAGTCCGCATCGGCGAAGTGGAGGTCGAGTTCGACCTGCCCGAACTCGGCTTTGCCGTCTCGCTCGGCATGATCCGCGTCACCGAATGCCAGATGGTCAACCAGTTCATGGGCTCGGCCAAGCAGCCGCCGCAGTTCACCCGCGGCTACGGTCTCGTCTTCGGCCAGAGCGAACGCAAGGCGATGTCGATGTCGCTGGTCGACCGGGCGCTTCGCACCGACGAGTTCAACGAGGATATCGTCGCCCCCGCCCAGGACCAGGAATTCGTGATCTCGCATGCCGACAACGTCCAGGCGACCGGCTTTGTCGAGCACCTGAAGCTGCCGCACTATGTCGACTTCCAGGCCGAACTCGATCTCGTCCGCCGCATGCGCCGCGACTACGACGCCGCGAATTCGGGCGAGACGGCCAAGGAACAGCGGGAGGCGGCCGAATGATCGGGCATCGTGCCAGCCCCAGCGGTTCAATCGCCACCGCCGCCACCATCTCCGCCGCCGCAGTCCCCGCCGCTGCAATCGCTGCCAGCGCCACCGTCGAATCCGACGAAACTGCCGTTGTCTCGCTTGCGGGCGCTCTCGCCTCTCTCGCGCCAGGCGCGCCGGATCGCGTTCGAAACGCCGGCGACGACGAAGCACGCGACGCAGATCAATACGAAGCGGGAGAACAGCTCGGTCACAACCTGGCTCCATCCACGGTCGACACTCTCAAGGGTAATCAGCAATGAACGACCTTGCTACTTATAATTTTGCCTATCTGGACGAACAGACGAAGCGCATGATCCGCCGCGCGATCCTGAAGGCAATCGCCATCCCCGGTTACCAGGTTCCCTTCGCCTCACGCGAAATGCCGATGCCTTACGGCTGGGGCACCGGCGGCGTCCAGGTGACGGCCTCGATCCTCGGGCCGGAAGACGTGCTGAAGGTCATCGACCAGGGCGCCGACGACACCACCAACGCCGTCTCGATCCGCGCCTTCTTCCAGAAGGTCGCCAACGTCGCCGTCACGACCCGGACGAAGGAGGCGACGATCATCCAGACGCGCCACCGCATCCCTGAGGAAAAGCTCTCGGAAGGCCAGACGCTGGTCTACCAGGTGCCGATCCCGGAACCCTTGCGCTTCCTCGAGCCGCGCGAGACCGAAACCCGCAAGATGCATGCGCTCGAGGAATACGGGCTGATGCATGTGAAGCTCTACGAAGACATTGCCCGCAACGGCCATATCGCCACCACCTATGCCTATCCGGTCAAGGTCGAAGGCCGGTATGTCATGGACCCGTCGCCGACACCGAAGTTCGACAATCCGAAGATGCACATGTCGGAAGCGCTGCAGCTCTTCGGCGCCGGCCGCGAAAAGCGGATCTACGCCGTGCCGCCCTATACCGACGTCGTCAGCCTCGATTTCGACGACCATCCGTTCGAGATCCAGAGCTTCGACAAGCCCTGCGCGCTCTGCGGCGCCGAGGACGTCTATCTCGACGAGGTCATTCTCGACGACAAGGGCGGGCGCATGTTCGTCTGCTCCGACACCGATCATTGCGAAGACCGCCGCGCCTGCGGCCATCAAGGTCATATGCTCGCCCGAAAGGAAGCCGCAGAATGAGTACCGTACCGCTTCTGAAAGTGAACGACGTCTCGAAGTTCTACGGAAGCCGCATCGGCTGCCGCAACGTTTCCTTCGAGCTCTATCCGGGCGAAGTGCTCGCCATCGTCGGCGAATCCGGTTCGGGCAAGACGACGTTGCTCTCGTGCCTGTCGACCCGGCTGATGCCGACGTCCGGCATCGTCGAATACCACATGCGCGACGGCCAATACCGTGATCTTGCCCGCATGGGCGAGGCCGAACGCCGCTTCCTGATGCGCACCGACTGGGGCTTCGTGCACCAGAACCCGGCCGATGGCCTCAGGATGACGGTCTCGGCCGGAGCCAATGTCGGCGAGCGGCTGATGGCGGTCGGCGACCGTCACTACGGCAACATCCGCGCTGCCGCCAGCGACTGGCTGGAGCGGGTGGAGATTGGCATCGACCGCATCGACGACCAGCCGCGCGCCTTTTCCGGCGGCATGCGCCAGCGCCTGCAGATCGCCCGAAACCTCGTGACGTCCCCGCGCCTCGTCTTCATGGACGAGCCGACCGGCGGCCTCGACGTCTCGGTCCAGGCGCGCCTGCTCGATCTGGTGCGTGGCCTCGTGCATGACCTCGGCCTTGCCGCCGTCATCGTCACCCACGACCTCGCCGTCGCCCGCCTTCTCTCGCACCGCATGATGGTGATGAAGGACGGCGCCGTCATCGAACAGGGCCTGACCGACCGCGTGCTCGACGATCCGCGCGAGCCCTATACCCAGCTCCTCGTCTCCTCGATCCTGCAGGTGTGACGCATGATCCCGAACCGCGAACCCCTGTCGTCGGCCCAGATCATGTGCAAAGGAAATTAAGAACCATGGCAACACCTCTCGTTGTTTCCGAAGTCGCAAAAAGCTTCACCATGCACCTGCGGGACGGCATCCGCCGGCCGGTCGTCGCCAACGTCTCCTTCTCGGTGAAGGCAGGCGAATGCGTCGTTCTCGGCGGTCCGTCCGGCGTCGGCAAAAGCTCGATCCTGAAAATGCTCTATGGCAATTACGGCGTCGACGAAGGCCAGATCCTGATGGATCACGACGGCAAGCTCGTGAACCTCGCGACCGCCGAGCCGCGCACGGTGCTCGAAGTCCGTCGCACGACGCTCGGCTATGTCAGCCAGTTCCTGCGCGTCGTGCCCCGTGTCTCGGCGCTCGACATCGTCGCAGAACCGCTGCAGGCGCGCGGCACGCCGCTCGAGGACGCCCGCGCCCGTGCCGCGGAACTCCTGAGCAAGCTCAACCTGCCGCGAGAGCTGTGGAGCCTGCCGCCGGCCACGTTCTCTGGTGGCGAGCAGCAGCGCGTCAACATCGCCCGCGGTTTCATCACCGACCACCGGATCCTTCTGCTCGACGAGCCGACCGCCTCGCTCGACGCGAAGAACCGCGCCGTCGTCGTCGAGCTGATTGCCGAGAAGAAGGCCAAGGGCACGGCGCTGATCGGCATCTTCCATGACGAGGAGGTGCGCGACGCCGTTGCCGACCGCATTTTCGATGTCTCTGCCTTCTCGCCCAGAAAGGCCGCCGCATGAGCCAGAAGCTCGGGCTCGAGCCCTTCATCCACCCAACGGCGAGCGTCAACAATTCGACGCTCGGCCGTTACACCGAGGTACAGGAGCGCTCACGCCTCGACGAGGTCGAGTTCGGCGACTACTCCTACATCATGCAGGACGGCTCGATCTGGTGCGCGACGATCGGCAAGTTCGTCAACATCGCCGCAGCCGTGCGCATCAACGCCACCAACCATCCGACATGGCGCGCGACGCTCCACCACTTCACCTACCGCGCGCCCAACTATTGGGACGACACCGAACTCGACCACGACCTCTTCGCCTGGCGGCGGTCGAACCGGGTGACGATCGGCCACGACGTCTGGATCGGCCACGGCGCCACCATCCTTCCGGGTGTCACTGTCGGCAACGGCGCCGTGATCGGCGCCGGCGCCGTCGTCTCCAAGGACGTCGAGCCCTACACCATCGTCGGCGGCGTGCCGACCAAGTTCATCCGCGCCCGTTTCAACGAGGGCATCGGCGAACGCATGGACGCGCTCTCTTGGTGGGACTGGGACCATCAGCGCCTGCGCCGCGCGCTCGACGACTTCCGCGAGCTGACGGCGGAGGAGTTTCTGGTGCGGTATGGATGACGACTGGACAGGCGACGATGCCGGTCGCTCGGCATTGTCTCCCATCGCCGGTCGCCGCCTTACGGCCCGTTGACAAGCTTCAGGATCAACTGGTGGATATTGCCGCCGTCAGTCAGTTCCACCTGGTCAAAGTCGCGGCTGCGTTGGCGTTGCGCCTGCGAGAGCGCGCCGAGGCGCTTGGTCATTTCCGTTCGGATCTTCTGGCATTTCGGGTCGTCGGGAACCGAGAAGCCCAGCGTCGCCTGTTCTATCGCGCGCACCATCTCCTTGATGAAGTCGCCGTGCACGAGCTCGTGCTTGCGCACGCCGTTGATGAAGGTCGCCCAGTTTTCGCGCGTGCCCGCGGGCAGCGGCTTGGATGGTTTCGGCAGCGTATAGGTGATGATCAGCTTCGGCCTCGCTGTCGTCAGCGTGCAGGCGCCCGCCACTTGTTCGTACTTGCGCGTCCAGGTCAGCTTGAAATTGGTATGGGCGATCGCCCGGCCGAGCCCGGCCTTGGGCCCGCGTTCACCGATCGAGGCATAGAGTTCGGCGCCGGTCTGGCCGGTAACCGCATAGGGCGCTTCCTTCTCGATCGCCTGCCATTCGGCAGAGGCAAGCCGCGGCGCGGAGACGAGGCAAAGGGCAACGATGCCCAGGCAATGGCTTTTCTTCAATCCGACCCCTCGAAATTCACCCTCTCGGCGCACGATTTCTGGCTGCATTCCTTAAACGCGAATCGAGTGACGTCAAAACGCAAAGGCACCGCGCGCCGTATGAGCGTGCGGTGCCTTTGTTGTCTTGTCCGGTCGTCGGCAAGCCGTTGTGGGAGGTGCAACGGCGCTGTCCAAAAGATCTTAGTTGACGGCCGTCAGCGTCATCGACGTGCCGGTGGCAGCGAGGTTGAGGCCGATCTGGCCGGTCACGCTGACCGTCTGCAGATGGATCGAACCGGACGTGCCGCCGACGAGGATGTTTGCACCGATACCGGCGCCGACAGTCGCTTCGGCGGTTGCGCCCTGGTAGAGGCCGCCGAGCGAGCCGCGGTGGTAACCGGCGGTCGGAGCGAACACGGCCCAGATCAGGCGGCTCTGCGTCGTGAAGCCGAGGTCGACACCCATCTTGCGGATCGCGCCGGAATAATGATCCGAGGCTTCGGCACCCATGGTCGAGCGGAAGACGCAGTCGACTTCCTTGGCTGAACCGAGCACATAGCCGACGCCGCCGGCGATGTTGCAATCGAGGTAGCCGATCTTGACGCCGTTGCTGGTGTCGGGCTCGGGCTGCGGCTGGGCAGTTGCGAGATCGGCGGCGTTGGCGGCGATCGCGCTAGCGAGAACCAGAGACGCTGCGGACACCTTCACGGCAAAACTCTTTTTCATTCTTGTCTCCTTCTCGGAACGTCAGAAATGATTGGCATTTAACCGGCGGCACACGAACTCAAGCACATAGCGCACGCTGCAGGAATGACCAGCCATAGCCCGGCATCGGGCAATTCCGTGGCAGCCTCGGGCGCAACCGGAGAATCGTGCGGGTTTCCCCAACAATCAGCTGGGATTGTGATGAAAAAGCCACGTCTGGGGGTTCTAAGCGCCTTTTCTGCCCCAAATCTGATTGGCAGGCGGCTCAATGGGCGGCCCGTCCGCAACCTTCCCGGGCCCGTTCCCACGCATTCCGCGTTCCGGAGATCTCCACCGGACGGAAAAGGCGCGGCAATCACCGAAGGTTGGTCATTGCCGCGAAGATGAACGATCGGGCGATGGCATGCCGCCGCCCGATCCTGCTGTCGTTTGCCTCAGGCCTTGGCGGCCTGATGAAGGAAATCGCCAGAAACGCGCGCCGTCAGCGCCAGCGAAACGGCGCCGGCATCCGGGTGGCCGATGCTCTTTTCGGCAAGCGGGCGGGCCCGGCCGAGCTTCGGCGTCAGGCTGGACGTGGCCTCGGCGGCATCGGTCGCGGCCTTGGCGGCAGCTTTCCACGCGTCCGCCAGCGGCTTTCCGGCGGCAAATTCGCGCTCAAGCGTTTCGACGAAGGGCACCAGCGCATCGACGAGCGTCTTGTCGCCGACGCGGGCACGGCCAAGGCGCGTGACGCCGTCGAGCCCGCGACGGGCGCCGTCGACAACGGCAGCGTCGCTTACCGCCTGCTCGTCGCTTAAGGCGCTGCTCCAGGCGCGAAGCAGCAGGCCCCAGATCGCGCCCGAGGTGCCACCGGCGCGATCGGCCCAGGCGTCGCCAGCAGCTGCAAGCACGCTTGCCGCACCAGCACCCGCAGCAACCGCCGCCTTTGCCGCTTCGTCGGCTGCCGCCGAACCTCGGCGCATGCCCTGCCCGTGGTCGCCGTCGCCGGCAAAGGCATCGATGCGGCCGAGTTCGTCTTCGGCCTGCTTCAGCGTCTCGGCGAGTTCACCAATCAGGCGTGCGATGCACGCGCCGCTCTTTTTCGAAGCGTCCGAGGCGGGAGCAAAGGCGACCGCGATATCGTCGTCGGTCAACGCGTCGGTTGCCGGCTCGGTGGCGATGATCGTGCCCTTGCGCAGCGCTGGCGCGTCACAGGCGGCACGCCAGTAGGTCTCAAGCTCGTCGTTCAGCCACATCAGCGTCAGCGAGCAGCCCTGCATGTCGAGGCTTGTGACGAACTCGCCGCATTCCGGATCGACGATTTCGAGACCGGCGGCTTTCAGTTCCTTCTCGATCGCGACCCAGAGCACGAAAAGCTCTTCATACTTGGTCGAACCAAGGCCGTTCAGAAGCGGTGCAACCTTGAGCGTGCCTTCCGGACGCTCGGCAAGCAGCTTGCCGACCAGCAGCTTGGCGAACTCGGTCGCCGGAACCATCTTTTCTTCGCGGATGCCCGGCTCGCCGTGGATGCCGAGGCCCAGCGCCATTTCGCCCTTCGGCACGGAGAAGAGCGGTCCCTTTGCGCCCGGCAGCGTGCAGCCACCGAAGGCAACGCCGAAGGACACGGTGCGGTCGTTGGCAAGGCGGGTAACGCGCTCGACCTCATCGAGGTCGAGCCCCGCTTCGGCGGCAGCACCGGCAATCTTGAACACGACGAGGTCGCCGGCTATGCCGCGGCGCTTGGCCGGCGTTTCGACCGACGCGCTGGCAACGTCGTCGGTCACCGGCACGATACGCACGTCGATGCCCTCTGCGCGCAGGCGCTCGGCGGCGACACCGAAATTGAGCACGTCACCGGCATAGTTGCCGAAGCCGAGCAGAATACCACCGCCCTGGTCGGCGTGGCGGCAGACGCGCGCGACGGCCGCGGTCGACGGTGAGGCGAAGACGTCACCGGCAACCGCCGCATCCGCCATGCCCGGGCCGACATAGCCGGCGAAGGCCGGATAGTGGCCGGATCCACCGCCGACGACGACGGCGACCTTGCCCTTCGGCACCTTGGTCGAGCGGACGACGCCGCCCTTCACCAGCCGGACGTTGCGTGCGTAGATCGAGCTGAATCCGGCAAGCGCGGTGGTCGCAAAGTCTTCCGGTGCGTCGAAAATTGTGGTCATCGCGTCTCTTCCCTTAGTCGCGAGGCAGAATGCGCCTCAGATAATCCCGGTTGGCGGCACTGACCGAAAGGCCGTCGCCACCGTAGTGCTCGCACAGGAACGGGCTGTTGAAGCCGTGCGCCAGCGCCATGCGGATTGCGGCGCGGTAATTGATCACACCAAACTCCAGCGGCGCCGGATGGGTAACGACGAGGCCCGAGGTCTCGTCTTCGGTGCGGTAGTAGTTCTTGACGTGCCAGTATTTCGCAAAAGGCGCGACCTTGGCCATCATCGGCTGCCAGTGCTCGACCGGCCGGTGCAGGCGCACGAGGTTGCCGAGATCGGCATTGATGCCGACATTGTCCATGCCGACATCGGTGACGAAGCGCACCGCGCTGTCGGCAGAGCCGATATAGGTGTCCTCGTACATTTCAAGCGCAAGCTCGATGCCGAGTTCTTCGGCATGGCGGCCGAGTTCGCGGATACGCTGGACGGCCTTCTGCCAGATCGCCGGGTCGTCGGGGTTCCTGACACCATCGACCGTCCAGAACCACAGCGCCTTCTTCTGTGCGTCGGTGAGCGGCCCGAAAAAGCCGAACGACACCGAGCCGGCCCCGATCTCCGCAGCCGTATCGATCACCCGGTGGCCGTAGGCGAGATGATCATCGCCGTGCTCGGGGTCGATGACGCTGCGCCGCGCCGTCGAGATCGCCGGCATGGAAAGGCCGAGCTCGCGCGTGAGCTTGACGAAGTCATCGCGCCGCGACGGCGACAGATCGGCAAGCCGGATCCAGCTGTCGGTCGGGTCGAGCGCGGTAAAGCCGGCATCGACGACGTCGGCGAGCGTTTCGGCCCACTGTTCGACCGACTGGTCCTGCACCGAGCTGGCATCGGCAAGCACGTTCGGGTACTGGATCATCGCAGCTGCGATCGGCCAGGTCTCCCGGGTCCATTTGCGCACAGTGTTGCCCATGGCTCTCCTCGTCTTTGTCTAATTGTTGGGCTCTATTTGTTGGGGGTGCGGCGGCTCCGTCAAGCCGCCGCGCTGCCGTCACTGTGCGGGGTGGACCGCATCTTGCTTGCGCTTGCGGGCCAGGCCGACCAGCCCGAAGACAAGCGGAGACAGCAGAAGGGCAAGGGCGAGCACCATCAACGAGGTCACCAGCGGGTTCGACCAGAAGATGGTGAGGCTACCGCTCGAAAGCAGCATCGACTGGCGGAAGGCGTCTTCGGCCTTGTCGCCGAGCACCATGGCCAGCACCAGCGGCGCTAAGGGATAGTCGAGCTTCTTGAAGACATAGCCGAGCACACCGAAACCGATGACTAGGAAGATGTCGGAGACCGAGTTGGCCACCTGGTAGGCGCCGGAGAAGATGACGGCGACGATGATCGGACCGATGATCGCAAACGGCACGCGCAGGATCGAGGCGTAGAGCGGCACGGTGGCGATCACCAGGAAGACGGCGACGACGTTGCCGAGATACATGGATGCAATCAGGCCCCAGACGAAGTCCGGCCGCTCGGTGAAGAGCATCGGACCGGGTGTCAGGCCCCAGATCATCAGGCCGCCCATCATCACGGCAGCTGTTGCCGAACCGGGAACGCCGAGCGCCAGCATCGGCAGAAGCGCCGAGGTGCCGGCCGAGTGGTCGGCGGTCTCCGGCGCGACGACGCCGCGCGGGTCGCCCTTGCCGAACATCGACTTGTCGCGGGCCGAGCGACGGGCGACGCCGTAGCTCATGAAGGATGCGGCGGTCGGGCCGGCGGGCGTGATGCCCATCCAGATGCCGATGATCGTCGAGCGGAAGATGGTGAACCAGTAGCGAGGGATCTCGACCAGCGTGCGGCCGATTTCGACCAACTTGACGCGCGCCTTGATGCCTTCGAAGCGAAGGCCCTCTTCCGTCGTCAACAGCAGTTCGCCGATGCCGAACAGGCCCATGACAGCGATCAGGAAGCTGACGCCCTTGATCAGGGTCGGGATGTCGAAGGTGAGGCGCAGGTCACCGGAAATGGTGTCCATGCCGACGGACGCAAGCGCAAAGCCCATCATCATCGAGACAAGCGTCTTGAAGGGCGATTGCGCGCCCATGGAAATGAAGCTTGCAAAGGCGAGGAAGTAGACCGCGAAATATTCGGGCGAGGAGAAACGCAGAGCGAATTTTGCGACCCAGCCGGAAAGCAGCGTGATCATCACAACGCCGGCGAGCGCGCCGATGCCGGCGGAAACGAAGGCGAGCGTGAGCGCCCGGCTTGCCTGCCCGGCCTTGGCCATCGGATAGCCGTCGAAGGTCGTTGCCACCGACGAAGGCTCGCCGGGGATGTTGAACAGGATCGACGTGGTCGAGCCGCCGAACAGCGCACCCCAGTACATGCAGGACAAAAGGATGATGGCCGAGATCGGATCCATCGAGAAAGTCAGCGGCAACAGCAGCGACACGCCGTTAGGCGCGCCAAGGCCAGGCAACACGCCGACGAGGATGCCGAGCGTAACGCCGATCATCATGAGCAGAATATGGTTCCAGCTCAGGATATGGCCAAAGCCATCGATCAAAAGACCGATATTTTCCATGTTATTCCTCCCGGGAAAACGTGGCGGTCGGGATCAATAGATCCCGAACCAGGCCTCGATCGGTCCCTTAAGCAGCGGAACCTTGAAGCCCATCTCGAATACGACGAAGAAGAACAGCGAAACGGCGACGCCGGACGGCAGCGCGATCCACCATTTGTAGCGCCCCTGGAAGAGCATCGTTGTGGCGATATAAAGCGCCGTACCGACATAGAGGCCAAGCCAGGCGGAGACGCCGGCAAAGGCGACGAGCGGCAGAAGGAACGACGCCACCACCTTGGCACGCTTGCCGTCGATGAAGACCTCTCCGGTACCGCGATGTTTCCAGAATGCGTTGATTGCGTTGGCGACGCTTCCAAGTAGGATCAGAAGGCCGACATAGAAGGGAAAGTAACCGGCTTCTGGGCCGAATTCGGTCCATCCCGCGCCGATATCGAGGGACCCGTAGCAGACCGCAGCACCGAAGGCGCCCGTCAGCGCGGCAACGCCAAGCTCAACCGCGAAGCGGGAGATCCCATTCGCACCGTTCTCGCTCATGATCGTGACCTTTCAAAGCGAACGACGGGTGCCCGAAGGCACCCGTCCCAATGTCCCGCCTTAGTTGGCGAGCCAGCCTTCACGCTTCAGCACTTCGCCGACGGCTTCGCCATCCATCTCGATGGCGGCCTTGAAGTCGTCACCGGCGAGGTAGGACGGCGACTGCGAGGTGTCGGTCAGGTACTTCGCCCATTCCGGCGTTTCGGAGACCTTGCGCATCAGGTCGGCATAGAACTTGACCACGTCCTGGTCAACGCCGGCCGGAAGCCACACGGTGCGCGGCATCGAGTAGTTGTCGATGGCGATGCCCTGTTCCTTGCAGGTCGGGATGTCGCTCCAGCCCTTGTCGCCGGCAACCTTGGCGTCGTTGGTGAGCTTGACGCTCTTGAAGACGCAGAGCGGCTTGACCATGCCGGCCTGCCACTGGCCGAGGTTTTCGCTCGGGTTGTTGACGTTGGCGTCGAGGTGTTCGCCGGCAAGCTGGACGGCCGCTTCGCCGCCGCTCTTGAACGGGATGTAGTTGATGGTCGAGCCGGTCGCCTCGTTGATCATCGAGGTGAGGATCTGGTCGACGTCCTTCGACTGGCTTCCGCCGATCTTCAGACCGCCTTCCTTGGCCTTGGCAGCAAAGTCGGCCGCGGTGTTGTAGGAGGCCTTGCCGTTGACCCAGAGGATGAACTCGTCGGAAGCGAGCGCCGCCACCGGCGTCAGGTCTTCGGCCTTGTAGGGAACCTTGGCACGAACCGGCAGCAGATAGGCATTGTTGGTGCCGAAAGCGAGCTTGTAGGCGTCGCCCTTGTTGGTCGCGGTGTAAACGAAGCCTTCGGCGCCACCGGCGCTGCCCTTGTTGGTGACGACGACCGGAGCCTTCATCAATTCGTACTTGCCGATGATCGCCTGGATGGTGCGGGCGAAGATGTCGGTGCCGCCGCCCGGGCCGGCAGTGACGACGAATTCAACCGGACGGTCGGGCTCGAAAGCAGCGGCCGGAGCGGCAACGCCGAAAACGGCTGCCATGATGCATGCGATGGAGACGGTATTCTTCATGCGGGTCCTCCCGTTATGTGTGGCTCTTCGGCGCAAGACCTCCTCCTGCGCCGTTATTGCTTGAAAGCGTACGAAATCAGGCGGCCGCCTTGAGGGCTGCCTTTTTCTTCGCCATGCGCACGGCCAGAAGCAGCGCTTCGCGGCTGGCGCCGACATCGGCGATGCCCTTGCCGGCAATGTCATAGGCCGTGCCGTGGGCCGGCGTGCAGAGCGGGAACGGCAGGCCGCCCATCATGGTCACGCCCTTGTCGAAGCCGATCAGCTTCATCGCGATCTGGCCCTGGTCGTGATACATGGTCATGACGGCGTTATAGCCTTCCTTCAGCGCGCGGCCGAAGACCGTGTCGGCCGGGAACGGTCCGTCGACGTTGAAGCCGAGCGCCTTGGCCTTCTCGACCGCCGGCTCGATGATGTCGATCTCTTCCATGCCGAAGCTGCCGCCGTCGCCGGCGTGCGGGTTGAGACCCGCGACAGCGATCTTCGCCTCGCTGTAACCGGCCTCCTTGAGGCAGTTCTGGGTCAGCTCGAGCTCGGCAAGGATCGCCTCGACCGACAGATTGTCGGCCACTTCCTTGATCGGGATGTGCGAGGTGACGCGGGCGTTCCAGACCTTCTCGAGCACGTTGAACTCGCGGATCTTGCCGGTGAAGCTCAGGACGTCGGAGACGAAACGGATTTCGTCGTCATAGCCCGGATAGGCAAAACGCATCGCCTTCTTGTTGAAGGGCGTGAAGCAGACCGCGTCGGCCTTGCCGGCATGCGCCAGCTCGAGGGCGGCGCGGAAGTTGGTTGTTGCGAACGTGCCACCAGCAAGGGTCGCCTCGCCGCGAACGACATCGGCCGGATCAAGGTGAGCAAGATCGACGAACACATGGCGCTCGGTCCCGGCAGCCTCAAGGCCCTCCAGGGTCGAAGGCGCGAGATCGAGCGTGACGCCGGCGATGCGCGCGCCCTCGTCCAGGATCCGACGGTCGCCGATCGTGATGATGTGGGCCGCTTCGCGAATGTCGGAAAGCGCCAGCAGCTTTGCGGTGAGCTCCGGGCTGATGCCAGCCGGATCGCCCATAGCGAGCGCAATGACAGGACGCGCGCCGTTACCGGCAGCACCGTTGGTCGTCATGTGAGATGTCCTCCACTTCATTCGTTGTCGCTGTCATACGTTATTCAAAATTCTGCATCAAGTCTTTTGTATTCTGTATGCAGCATTTTCTGTTGACGCTGCTGGGCACGATCTCCATGCTTTAATCAGACAGCGCTGATTCAATCGGCGCGAACGGGAACAGACGGACGACGCCCAGTCGCCAGACGCAGAAGCGAAACGATGAACGAAATCACACCCCTGGAGAAACGTCCCGGTGGCGGGCCGGGCCCCATCCGGCGCACCGCGCTGCACGACACGCTGGTCACGCATCTGCGCGACATGATCATCGAGGGCGATCTGTCTCCCGGCACGCGGCTGCACGAAGGCCAGCTTGGCGAGCAGCTCGGCGTTTCGCGCACGCCTCTGCGCGAAGCCATCAAGTATCTCGCCAGTGAAGGCCTGGTGGAGCTCGTGCCGAGCCGGGGCGCCGTCGTCAAACGCTTCAGCGCCAAGGATATTCGCGACATGCTGACAGTGCTGCGCACGCTCGAGGAGCTGGCAGGCCGCCTCGCCTGCGACGCCGCAAGCGATGCTGGCATTGCCGAAGTTCGCGCCATGCACGACGAGATGGTGCGCCGCTACAAGGCGGGAGAACGGCTGCAGTATTACAAGCTAAACCAGCAGATACACTCGGCCATTGTCCAGCTGTCGGAAAACGCCCCCCTTGCGGACATGCACGGCGTCTTGCAGACCCGGCTGAAGCGCATTCGCTTCATCGGCCACGAGGGTCCCGAGAAATGGGCCGCATCCGTCGCCGAACATGACGAAATGATCCTGGCGCTGGAATCCCGCGACAAGGACCGGCTTTCAGAAGTTCTGTGCCGCCATCTGACGAACGCCTGGGAACGGGTGAAGTCCGCGGTCTGACACTCCAGGCGTCGCGCTTTTGCCGCCTCGCCGCTTGCCGGCCACCCCAAGGGGTGGCCGCAGTCGTTTCCAGCACCGCCTCAGGTCAGCGCAAGCAACCGGCAGACAACGAAGGGGTTTGCGGGCCGGAAATATTACCTAGCGAAGCTGTTTCCCAAATAAGACACAGAGCTTGGAAAACAACTTCGAATATTCGAATACTCTTGACTTTTGACGTCCCCGAAATTCCCCTGATCCCGGGCGGTGGAGACGGGGAACGAACATGGGGCGACAGTGGCGTCGGGTCTTGCTCGCGACAGCGGCATTGCTCTGTCCTGGGGCAGCGGTCGCTGAACCGTTGCAGCGCACGCCGCCTGTCGCCGGCTCGGTCATCGCCCGCAAATCGGGCGAGGAAGTGCGCTTCGTCGACGTCTCCAACTGGCGCTTTGTCGATCTTGCCCAGGACCTTTTGTCCGGTGACGTCCTGCGCACCAATGCGACCGGCGCGCTCGCGGTGCTGTTTTCCGATCACACCCAGATCCGGCTCGGCCGAAACACGGCGCTTCGCGTCAAGCGGATGGGACCGAACGGCGACGCCAGTCTCGCGCTGGAATCCGGCACGATCTGGGCCCGCGCAGAACGCGGCGGCCAGGGCCTGGCGATCGACACCCCCGCGGCGACCGCTGCCATCCGCGGCACCGACTGGACACTGACCGTCGGCGCCGATGGCAAGACCTCGCTCATCGTTCTTGAAGGCGTGGTTGAGCTCAGCAATGCCCAGGGCAGCGTTACGGTCGCTCAAGGGGAAGGCGCTGTCGCAGCGATCGGCAAGGCACCCTCCAAGGTGGTGGTGGTCAATCCGAAAGACCGCGAACAGATGCTGTTTCATCTGTCGCTGCGCGATTCCTTCGTCTGGATGCCGGCAACCCCGCTGCGCGTTCCCGACATGCGCGACCAGCGGCAGCGCATCGAAGCCAAGCCCGCTGGTACCCGTTCCGCCGAGGAATGGCTGACGCTCGCGGAAATCTATCTATCGCTCGATGGCCGCGAGAAGGCTGAGGCGGCACTTGCCGAAGCGCGCCGGAAGCCCTTGAGCCGAACGCAGTCTGCACGCGCCGACCTCATCGACGCCCTGATCGCCGGGTCCGAAAAGCGCTACGGCGACGCGGCAAAACTCTTTGCCCGTGCTGCCCGCGGGCTCGACCAGAAGCGGCGCGCCGTCGCCGCCTATGGCGGCTACTTTGCCCGCGCGCTTGCCAATCCGGATCGGGTCGAAGAGCCGCCACGCCATACCGCGGGCGCCTACGGCGCACTGGCAAAAGCCTGGACCATCGGTTTCAGGGACGATATCCGCGCGGCGATCGAGACCCTCAAGCAGGCCGAGCGGCAATACCCCGACGATCCGACCCTGCCGGCCGCACGGGCGCAATTCGCCCTTTTGCTCGACGATCGGGACGAGGTGCTGGACGGCATCGACCGGGCATTCGCCATCGACCCCAACGATCCGACCGCACTGGAAGCCCGCGCCAATTACCGGCTTCATATCGAAAACGAGGTCGATGGCGCACGCGCAGATCTGATTGAAGCGATTAAGACGGCGCCGGGTTCGTCGACGGCATGGAACACGCTCGGCCTGGTCGAGGGAGAGCGCGGCGACGATCGCGCCGCCGAAGAGGCGCTGAAGCGGGCAATCGCGCTCGATCCGGAGGATCCGGTCGCCCATGCCAACCTCGCCATGCAATACCTGACCGAAAACCGCATGAGTGAGGCCAAGCGCGAGATCGACAAGGCGCTTGCCGCCGATCCATCCTTCGATGTGACGCTGGTCGCGCGTGGCCGCTACCACATGCAGACCGGTGAACTCGACAAGGCGATCGACGACCTCTTGGCCGGTGCCACATCCAACCCGGCCTATTCCGGCGCCCAGTTGCTGCTCGCCGGCGCCTACTACGAAAAGGGCGACCGCGTCCCGGCCGCGCAGGCGCTCGACAATGCCGACCGCCTCGACCCCAACGAGCCTGTCGTCATGCAGATGCGAACGGCGATCGCGATCGACGAATACGATTCGGACGCGGCAATCCGCAACGCCCAGGAACTGATGCGCCGATACCGGGCGCGTGGCGGCGAGAATGCAGCCCTTGGCGCCAACCAGGATGCCGGCTCGACGCTCAACGACGCCTTCCGACTGCAGGGACTGAACGCCTGGGGACAATATTACGGCGACGCCGTCTTCGACGCCTTCACCGGCTCGAGCTACGTCGACCAGGCGGTGCGTGGCAGCGTCAATCCGCTTTTCAACGACTACGACTTCGACGGCAGCCCGGTGGTCAACACCGCCAATCCCTTGAGCTTTTCGGCGTTCTTTCAAGGCCTGCTGATCGAACCGCATATGCTGGTCAGCCGCGAGCGCTCGGCCAATCTGATCCAGCGGCCGTTCTTCGAAGCCGCGCTCGGCGGCGGCATCATCGCCGACAGCGACCATACCGGCTGGGTCGGCGAGTCGGAGCTTCGCGCCTATACGCACGAGCCCTTCCCGGTCAGCGTCTACGGCAACATCCACTGGGAGGAACCACGCGACACCGTCGAGCTCGATCAGGGCCTGGAGCTTGACCGGGACGCGCGCCTGCTTGCCAGCAACGGTTACCTGACGGCCTCTCCGACGCCCGACGACCGCATTGTCGCCTATGCCAACTATGCCGACTTCGACGATAGCAAGAGCATTCTCGGTATTCCGTCCCCGCCGCTGGCACCCTTCAATTTCGACGCCATCAATGAGGACACGGCATCCCGGCTGCTCTCGGGCGTAGCCTGGAGCCATACGTTCGGTTACCGCAACATTGCCAATGCGGCCCTGTTCTTCTCCGATCAGAATTCCGTCGAGCACGAACGTATCCGCCTCTCGGGTCTGCCTTTGCCCGATCTTGCCACCAGCCGGAGCGAAGAAGAGCAGAAGACCTACATTGCCGCCATCAACCATCTCTATGGTGACGGCGATTTCACCTGGCGCTACGGCATCGAGGGCGGCGTCGTCCGATCGTCGAGCAGCATCGACATCTTCGACCCACTCGGAGCAACAACCGGCAGCGGCAATGCCCCTGTCTTCCTGTCAAGGTCGACCTCGGCGACCCAGACGGTCGCCAAAGCCTATGTCGATGCTATCTACGAGATCACCCCGGACCTGAAGGCCGAGGGCGCGCTGTTTGGCCGCTACATCGAGAAGGTCAACGACGGCGGTGTCCGCCTCGAGCCGAAGATCGGCATCGCCTGGGCGCCGGCAGACGGCCATTGGCTGCGGGCAGCCGCCATGCGCGACGGCCTCAACTTCGATGTCGCAACGCTCGCGCCGATCGGCATCGTCGGCCTGCAGCCCAATCAGTTGCGGTTCGGCGCCGAGGGCTATGTCGATACGCTGGCGCTGCGCTGGGACGCAGAATGGAACGACTGGTTCTTCACCGCGCTCGACTACCAGCACCAGATCGCGCGCGAGTTCTCGCTCGATGTGCCGCTGTCAACCATCAACCGCGACTACGCCAAGGTCGGGCTCGACCGGGTTGCCGCGACCACCAACTTTGCCCTTGGGCACGGCTTCGGCCTGGCGATAACCGCCGCCCACACCGAGGTTGATGTCAAGGACGACAGCCGCGGCTTTTCCGAAGTGCTCTTCGTGCCTGAAAACACCGGCCAGGTGGCGCTCACTTGGGTCAACACGGCCAACGTCAAGGCGACGCTCGCGGCCAACTACGTCGGCTCACGGCCGGGTGACGGCAAGACGCTCGACGATTTCTGGACCCTCGACGCCGCGCTGCAATGGGAGCCGCTCGACAAGCAGGTCGAGGTCGATCTCGCGGCTTTCAATCTGCTCGACGAGGATTTCGAGTTGCGCAACGGCCTGCCGGGCTGGGGACCAACATTCAAGGGCACGGTCAAAGTGCGGTTCTGATGGAGGAGCGCGTCGGCGTGCAGCTTTCGAGCGATCAATCCGCCAATACGGGCTCTCCCGGCCAGTGGCAGCGGCCACTGACCCTGCTTGCGCTTTCCGCCTTCGTTGCCGTGGCGCTTTCGCTTGCGACCTTGACCAACGCCTGGCTGCTGAACGAATTGCGCAGCTTCGACTATCTCTCGACCATCGGCACGCCGCCGCTGCCCGAAGACGGCCCGATCATCGTCGCTATCGACGAGCCATCGATGGCCGAGATCGGGCGACAATGGCCATGGCCGCGGTCCCTGCACGCACGCCTGATCACCGCACTTCGCAAGGCCGGCGCCCGCGCGATCGGCATCGACGTCATCTTTGCCGAGCCTTCGACCAATCCGGGCAACGACGACGACCTGGAAAAGGCGCTTGGCCCGGATGTCGTGCTTGCCGGCGACCAGACGCTGATCGAGGAGCCCCAGGCAGACCAGTTCGTGCGCACCGAGCCATTGGCCCGCTTTACCGCCAAGGGCGCCAGAACCGGCATCGCCTCGGTCAAGCTCAGTGGCGACGGCACGTTGCGCGCTATCCCAGATTATCCGGACGGCTTTGCCGTCGCACTGGCAGAGATCGCGGGAACGCCGGCACAGGCGCCGCCGGACGACGCCCTGATCCAGGTCTTCGGGCCGGCGCGGACCTATCCGACCGTCTCCTACTACCAGGCGCTCGATCCGGACAATTTTCTGCCCGAAGGCATCTTTAGGGATCGCGTCGTGCTCGTCGGCCTCAGCCTGCAGAACGCACCGTCGATCGCCGACGGCGGCGCGGACGCCTTCACGACGTCGGACACAGTCCATTCCAACAAGCTCGTTTCCGGGGTCGAGATGCAGGCGACGATCTACGACAATCTGGCAAACGGCCTGTTCGTCAAGCGCGCGCCACGACCAGCCGTGATCGCGGCCATTGCTCTTGCCGCTGTTCTCGCCGCCTTTTCGGTGTTGCGCACCACCGGTTGGCGCACGCTGGCGTATGGGCTCGGCGCCACCGCCGTCATCATCACCTCGAGCTATGCCGCCCTTCGCCTCGGCCACGTCTTCATCTCGCCGCTGGGCCCGGGCCTTGCCTTCCTCGCCGTGACCGCCGGCCAGACGGCCCTCGATTATGCCGAAGAGCGCAGGCGGCGCCACGAGATCACCCGCGCCTTCCAGCAGTACCTCTCCCCTGCGCTGGTGGAGCGACTGGCAAGGGACCCTTCGCATCTGAGACTGGGTGGCGACCGGCGCACATTGTCGATCCTCTTTTGCGACATCCGCGGCTTCACCACCATCGCCGAGGAGATGCGCGACGATCCGGAACGGCTGACGGCCCTGGTCAACCGGCTGCTGACACCGTTGTCGGAAGCCGTGCTCGGGCAGGACGGCACGATCGACAAATATATCGGCGACTGCCTGATGGCCTTCTGGAACGCGCCGCTCGACGATCCCGACCACGCTGTCCACGCCGTCAGCGCGGCACTCGACATGCTTGCGCGCCTCGAGCGGGTCAACCGGGAACTGGAGGCCGAAGCGAAACGCGACCGGCGCCCGGCACAAAGCCTCAGGATCGGCATCGGCATCAACACCGGCGAGTGCATCGTCGGCAACATGGGCTCGCATCAGCGGTTCGACTATTCCGCGCTCGGCGATGCCGTCAACCTGGCATCGCGCCTCGAAGGCGCATCAAAGGACTACGGCATATCGTTGCTCATCGGCGAGGAGACCGCGCGTCTGGTGGAGAAATCCTTTCCGATCGCCGAACTCGACCGCATTTCGGTCAAGGGCCGGAGCGCCGTTTCACCGGTCTTCACGGTCGCCGTCGGCGCAAAGAAGGAGGCACTGGACCGTCATCGGGCCTTCGTCCGAGCCAAATACGACGGGGATCTCAGGGTACACGACGTGATCTTCGACCAGCTGAAAAGCGCGCTGCCGCCGCTTGCCCGCTACTACGAGCGGGAGCGCAGCCGCCTCGATCCGTCCCGGCGCGAGCCGAAATGAGCAGCACCCGGCGCTGCGCGCGCGGACCCCTTGCTATCCGCCGGTGACACCGCCTGCAAATGCCGCCACACTTGTTACTCCCTCGCTGCGGATCGCGCTGTCAAACTGCCGACAGTTGCAACAAGCCCGTCCAGCGATCGCGCTGTCGGGCACTGCCCGAGCGAGGAGATAGAACCATGAACATGAGCACAAACGGCGGACAGGCGAACGGCGCGCCTGCCATGCAGAAGCCTGCGATCGTCTCGCCGCAGGCGTGGGAGGCGGCGCGGCAGGAATTGCTGGCAAAGGAGAAGGCGCACACCCGAGCCCGCGATGCGTTGGCCGCCGAGCGGCGGCGGATGCCATGGATGTCCGTGACCAGGGACTACCTGTTCGAAGGGCCTGACGGCAAGACGAGCCTTCGCGACCTCTTTGGCGGGCGGCATCAGCTGATCGTCTACCGCGCCTTCTACGAGCCTGGCGTTTATGGCTGGCCCGAGCACGCCTGCCGGGGTTGTTCGATGGTCGCAGATCAGGTTGCCCACCTCTCCCATCTCAACGCCCGCGACACCACGCTGGTGTTTGCCTCGCGCGCACCGCAGGCCGATATCGAGAGATTGAAGGCGCGCATGGGGTGGACGATGCCGTGGTACACGATCACCGACAGCTTCGACGTCGATTTCGGTGTCGACGAGTGGCATGGCCACAATGTCTTTTTCCGTGACGGCGACCTGATTTATCGCACCTATTTCGTCAACAGCCGCGGCGACGAGCAGATGGGCGGAACCTGGAACTATCTCGATATCACCGCGCTTGGCCGCCAGGAGGTCTGGGAGGATTCGCCGGCCGGATACCCGCAGACCCCGACCTACAAATGGTGGAACTGGAACGACAGCTATGTCGAAGGCGCCGTTCCCGACCAGCGATGGGTCGAAGTGTCCGATGCCGGAGAGGCGGCGATGCGGGACCCGCAGTCATGAGCGACACGGTCCGCTGCGAACCGCGCGACGCGCGGTCGCCCGGCGTCAGCGTCGCGCGGATTGCAGCCGCCGGGATGACCCTTGCCGCCGCCCCGGCTTTCACGCTGATGGCTGTTCTGTCCGGCGCTCCGGGCGCCGGACCGGGCCAGAACGCCTGCGGTGGCGGGTTGGATACGGCGGTCGGCGGGATGACCACCATGTATCTCCTGATGGGGGCCGTCCATCTCGCCCCCTGGCTGCGCCTGGTCGGTGTTCACCGCCCTCGCCCGGAGCGCGCATCGCGCGCGTTCCGGCTCTCGACGACGGGCCGCGGACGATCGGAGTGAGACAAGACACTCAAAAAGTGTGGAAACGCGGGAAGCGCATATGTCGCTGTCGTTGCCGAGTGGGCATGCTGTTTCGAGTCGGGGAGCCAGCACCTTCCCGTCTTGAAGTTCGGAGCAGTTCCACTAAGTAAAATCAGCAGATTTTCCAGGCAATTAGGCCCGCAAATGCGGACCCGTCGCTTTAAGAGTGTGAACCGTTCCGGTTGGTAAATCTATCGAATCGGGAATTTGACCTTGAGTGTTGCAGCGCCTCAACCGACCCCAGCACCCATCAAACGCCGCATTCTACCTTGGGCGGCAGCCGGCCTGTTGGGCGTTACAGCCATCGGATCGGCTCTCTACTTTCTGGCTCGACCGCAGGACCCGACGATGGAACTGGTTGCCCTCGACACGGCAACACTTGCGCCCGACGCAGGTTCCATCTCGGGAACGCTTCCGAATTTCCAGATCCTGTTCAGCGACGGCGATCGCGGACTGATGGTCTATGAAGGTTACGTCTATGTCGTGCGCCTCGGCGACAAATTGCCGGACGGCCGCCGCACGATCGGATTCCAGAAACGGGACGGAAATTGGACGGCGGTGACGCTTTGAGGCCTCCGGGGGCCCACGCATTGTGGATGTTAACGGCTCATTAACCTTCGCTTGCGAGGCAAGCGGGACCCCCATTTAGGCACGGTTGCACCCCAGGGCGAACTGGCGCAACTCTTTGTTAAAGAGTCGTGAATCAGTGCTTTGGATGGTGCAAAATGATCAACAGGCAGCTACAGAATGAGCTGGTCGAGCTCGACGAGGGCGTTCAGTTCGAAAACCGGTCGGTGATGAGCGAGCGCGCCGTTCAGGGAATTCCGCTGGCGATCGAAGCCGTGATCGGCCGTGCCAAGCTGACGGTGTCGCAGATCTCGAAACTCCATCAGGACGATACGATCCACCTCGACCGCAATTTCGGCGAACCCGTCGAACTCAAGGTCAACGGCATGGTCATCGGCCGCGGCGAGATCGTCTTCGACGAAGCCACCAACGCGATCGGCATCAAGATCATCGAAATCACCCCGATCCCTGCCCGCTAGTCTCGGGCAGTTGGACCCGGCAGCGACTGCGCCCGTCTTGGCATCCGTGGCTCGCGACGCTATGTCGATAGGCAACGACAGGATGCGCTACGGGAGGAGCCTCAGATGCTGATCGACGGAAAAGTCTTTATCGTGACAGGCGGCGGTTCGGGTCTTGGCGCGGCCGTGGCGCGGCGGCTGCATGGCGCGGGCGCTCGCGTGGTGCTCGCCGACATCAACGCTGAAGCCGGCGAGAAGATGGCCGGGGACCTTGGCGGCAATGCCATCTTCATGAAGACCGATGTCACCAATGAAACCGATGGGGCAAACGCCGTGTCGGCCGCCCTTCAGCGCTTCGGCCATCTTCATGGGCTGGTCAACTGTGCGGGCATTGCGCCGGGAGAAAAGGTTCTCGGCCGCGACGGGCCGCATCGGCTTGAGAATTTCGCCCGTGCGGTCGGCATCAACCTGATCGGCAGCTTCAACATGCTGAGGCTCGCCGCCGAGGCGATCCAGCGGGAAGAGCCGGGTGAGGATGGCGAACGCGGCGTGGTCATCAACACCGCGTCAGTCGCCGCCTTTGACGGCCAGATCGGGCAAGCAGCCTATGCCGCCTCCAAGGGCGGCGTCGTCTCGATGACCTTGCCGATCGCCCGCGAGCTCGCCCGCCACGGCATCCGCGTCGTTGCCATCGCACCCGGCATCTTCGAAACGCCGATGATGGCGGGCATGCCGCAGGAAGTGCAGGATTCGCTCGGCAAGAGCGTACCCTTCCCGCAACGGCTCGGAAAACCCGAGGAATTTGCCGCACTCGTGCAGCACATCTGCGAGAACCGCATGCTGAATGGCGAGGTCATCCGCCTCGACGGCGCCCTGCGCATGGGCGCGCGCTGAGTGTTTTGCGTGGCTACTCGCTGAGATTTTCGGGATTGGCGCTACGCCCGGCCGAGGCCGGGCAGCGTCAGAGGGCGGAGGCGGCCGGCACAGCGCCTGTACCCGCGGGCCTGACGACGTAGGCGCAGCGGCGCGCGCCGGCGAGAATATGCTCGGCGCGCTCGACCTCGACATCCGGGCCCATCACGTCGCGGAACACGGCGAGTTCCGCCCGGCAGAAACCCTGGCAACTGGTGGCCGCAGCACAGATCGGGCAATGGTTCTCGACAAAGAGCAGCGTGCCATCACCCGGCTCCTCCACCGCCGCCATGTAGCCCTCCTGCGACCGCAACCGCACGAGTTCGCCCACCCGCTCGCGCAGGCTCTTGCCCTCCATCGCCCTGAGATAGTTTTGCCGGGTCTCTTCCTCGCGCGCCGAAATCAACGTGTCGATCGCGGCGTCGCCGAGCGTCAGCCGGATGGTCCGCAACAATTGCACCGTGAGTTCCGCATGGGTGTCGGGAAACGCCGCATGCCCAAGCGCCGTCAGCCCCCAGAACTGCGAGGGACGCCCTACGCCTTTCGCCTCGGACCACGACGTCACCTCGCCGTCGTCGGCAAGCCGGACCAATTGCTGGCGCACGGCTTCTCCGGTGATGGCAAGGCGCTTGCCGAGGCCAGCCGCCGTCTGTGGTCCGTGCAGTTTCAGGGCCAGCAGGATGCGTTCGCCCGGCGTGCGGCCGCCGCTTTGCTCTGGATTTAACAAGTGATCGCTTGACATATTCCTGCGCGCGGTTTTACAAAGACTTACCTTGCTAAATACACCCTCATCCTTTTGGAGACAAGTGATCCAACGGGATTGTCACTCGCAAAGGAACTGACCATGGCTTTCGAACTTCCCGCCCTCCCCTATGCCCCGGGCGCGCTCGCCGAAAACGGCATGAGCGCCGAGACGATCGAGTTCCACCACGGCAAGCATCACCTGGCCTATGTCACGGCACTGAACGGCTTCGTCGAGAAGGACGCCTCGCTCGCCGGCCTGTCGCTCGAAGAGATCATTCGCCTCGGCAACGGCCGGCCCGAGCTGGCGCCGGTCTTCAACAATGCCGGCCAGCACTGGAACCACATTCTCTTCTGGAACAACCTTTCGCCCAAGGGCGGACAGATCCCCGGAACGCTCGAGAAGAAACTCACGGAAGACTTCGGCAGCGTCGCGGCCTTCAAGGAGGCGTTCAAGGCGGCCGCCACCGGCCAGTTCGGCTCCGGCTGGGCCTGGCTCGTGCTCGGCCAGGACGGCAAGCTGAAGGTCACCAAGACCGCCAATGGCTCCAACCCGGTTGCCACCAACGAAGGCACGGCACTGCTCGGGCTCGACGTGTGGGAACACGCCTACTACATCGACTACCGCAACCGCCGCCCGGACTACACCACGAACTTCCTCGACAAGCTTGCGAACTACGAGTTTGCCGAAGCGGAGCTGAAGGCGGCCTGACGGCCTGAGGAGCGCCGCGCACCGAGCATAGGTTCGGGGCGGCGCGCCAAGACATTGCAGCAGTCCTTGCCGCCTGAGCCTCGACTGCTGCAGCCCCGTGGCAACGTCCCCGCTGCCACGGGCGATCCCACTGCCGGAACCGGACCATGCGCAAGACACCATCGCCGACCGTTGATATCGACGCCCACGCCGACCTGGCCGTATCGAAGCAGGATTTCGCCGATGCGCTGTCGCATCTCGCTGCGACGGTCTGCGTGGTCAGTGCCGGTAGCGGCAGCGAAAGCCTCGGCAGAACCGTAACTGCCACATTCTCGCTTACCGCCCATCCGCCGTCGATCGTGGTGTCGATCAGGACCGCCAGTCCGCTTGCCGCCTTGATCCTGGCTGAACAAGGCTTCGCGCTGGCCGTGCTCGCGGAGGGCCAGGAGCTGATCGCCGATGCGTTTGCCGGCATGATCGAAGCTCCCAAGCGCTATCTCGTCGGCGTGTGGGCCGATTGGCCGAGCGGTCGACCGAAGCTTTTGGCCGCGAACGCCGCCCTCGACTGTGTGCTGAGCGCTTCCGTACAGCTGGGTGACCATACGCTGTTCGTCGGAACAATTGTCGCAACCGAGGCTTCGACCCATGTTGCCCCCTTGATCTGGAGCCGGCGGCGGTATCAGTCTCTTGAAAAGGCAAGGTCGCCAGCGGCGCCGGGTGAGACCCAGCACGCCCTTCCGTCATCAAGAAAACCCGCGGCCTGAGCCGGCAGAGAAAGAGAAGGAGCGCCAGCCATGCGGCAAGTTCTCGAGAAGCTGTTGCTGGAGGGCAAGGACGACGCCCTGCTGCGCTTCACCTTGGCGAACGCCTGCCTGCAGGATGGCGAATGCGAAACCGCCCTTGCCCATGTGCAGCGCGCGATCGCCCACAATCCGAACTATTCCGCCGCCTGGAAGCTGCAGGGCGCCATCCTTCACAAGCTCGGCCGGTTCGAAGAGGCACTGGACGTCTGGCGAAAGGGCCGGACGGTGGCGGAACAGAACGGCGACCTGCAGGCGGCACGCGAGATCGGCGTCTTCGTGAAACGGCTCGAACGCCAGTGTATCGCCGCCAACGGAAACGAATGATCGTCGCCCCCTAAGATGAACCCGGCCGGACCGGCAAAAGCCGATCCGACAGGGTCTTGGCAACTCACCTGAACACCGACGGCAGCCAGAGCGACAGCGCCGGAATGTAGGTCACGGCCATCAGGACGGCGATACTGGCGCCGAAGAACGGCCAGATCGTGCGCATCGCCTCGCGAATGGTAATGCCGCCCACGGCGCAGCCGACGAAGAGCACCGTTCCGACCGGTGGGGTGTTGAGACCGATGCCGGCATTCAGGATCATCACCACGCCGAAATGCACGGGGTCGATCCCGAAGGCTTTCACGACAGGCAGCAGCACGGGCGTGCAGATGATCACCATCGGCGCCATGTCCATGAAGGTGCCGAGGATCAACAGGATGATGTTGATGACGAGCAGCACGATGATCGGATTTTCCGAGATCGCACCGATCGCATCGATCATCAGGGCCTGTACCTGCAGGAAGGCCATCAGCCAGCCGAACGACGCCGCCATGCCGATGACGAGGAGCACCATCGCGGTGGTGCGCACCGCCCCCATGACCGCCTCGACGAAGCCCCTCCAGTCGAGCTCGCGATAAACCAGCATCGCCACCAGGAAGGCGTAGAGCACGGCAATGCAGGAGCTTTCGGTTGCGGTGAAGACGCCGGAGCGCACGCCGCCGAAGATGATGCCGATGAGCACGATGCCGGGGAAAGAGGCAAGCAGGTAGTAGAAGACCTTGGAAAAGCCGGGGAAAGGCTCTGCCGGATAGCCACGCCGCCGCGCCACGACATAGGCCGTGACCATCAGCGCGAGCGCGAGGAGCAGGCCGGGAATGATGCCGGCGGTAAAGAGATCGGCGACCGAGACATTTCCGCCGGCGGCGATCGAATAGAGGATCATGTTGTGCGAGGGCGGAATCATCAGCGCGATGATCGCAGCGTTGACCGTGACGTTGACGGCGTAGTCGCGGTCATAGCCACGCTTGGCCATCTGCGGGATCATCAGCCCGCCGACGGCGGACGCATCGGCAACCGCCGAGCCCGAGATGCCGCCGAACAGCGTCGAGGCGACGATGTTGACCTGACCGAGCCCGCCGCGCAGATGCCCGACGAGGCCGGCGGCAAAGCGGATCAGCCGGTTGGCGATGCCGCCGCGCACCATGAGGTCACCGGCAAAGATGAAGAACGGGATCGCCATCATGGCAAAGACGTTCATGCCGGAGTTTAATTGCTGGAAGACGACGACCGGCGGCAGACCGAGGTAAAGCACGGTCGCAAAGGACGCGATGCCAAGGCAGAACGCGATCGGCATGCCGATGAACATGAGCAGGGTGAAGACCCCGAAGAGAACCGTGTAAGCCATTCAGGCCATCTCCTGCACGGCGACATCGGCGGCGATCTCGACGCCGAGAAGCTGGTCGATGAAGCGTTCGGCGGCAAAGAGCGCAATCATCGCGCCACCGACGATCAGCGGAAAAAAGTCGACACCGCCCGGCCAGCCGAGCACCGGAATGGTTGCGGTCCAGGTCCCGGCCGAAAGCAGGATGCCGTAATAGGCCATGGCCAATCCGAAGACGACGATCAGGCCGAGGCTCGTCAGATCCATCGCAAGCTGCACGGACGGCTTCATCACGTGCCTGACGACATCGAGCCCGAGATGCACGCTTTCGCGCACGCCGACGGCCGCGCCGAGCATGATGAACCAGGCCATGAGATGCAGCGACAGCGGTTCCGACCAGCTCGGTGAATCATTGAGAACATAGCGGGCAAAGACCTGCCAGCCGACGATCAGCGTCATGGCGACCATGCCGATGCCGGCAATGCCGAGCGACGCGCGGCTCAAGCCGCCAAGAAACGGACGTACCGCCCGCATGAAACGACGCATGTGTCTTCCTCCTCCTCAAGGCAGAAGCAATCCGTTCGGCAGAAGGGAGACCGGCTTCACTGGAAAGCCGGTCTCCCTTCTGCATCACTTGACCGCCTTCACCCGCTCGAGAAGGTCCTTCAGCTTCGGATCGCTGACGAACTTGTCGTAGACCGGCCCCATGGCGGCGGCGAATTCTTCCTTGTCGACCTTGATGACGTTGGTGCCGGCGGCGCGAACCTTCTCTTCCGAGACCTTCTCGCGTGCGCTCCACAGTTCGCGCATCTTGCCGACGGAGTCCTTGGCCGCCTGGCGGACGAGCGCCTGATCATCGGCAGAAAGCTTGTCCCAGGATACCTTCGAGATCACCAGGATTTCCGGATTGAGGGAATGTTCGGTGAGCGAGTAGTTCTTGGCCACCTCGAAATGCCGGGCGGACTCGTAGGACGGCCAATTGTTTTCGGCGCCGTCGACAACGCCGGTTTCAAGCGACGAATAGACCTCGCCCATGGGCATGGGCGTCGGATTGGCGCCGAAGGCCTGCATCATGGCGATCCACAGATCGGATTGCTGCACCCGGATCTTCAGGCCCTTGAGGTCGGCGAGCTTCTCGATCGGCTTCTTCGTCGTGTAGAACGAGCGCGCACCGGAATCGTAAAAGGCAAGGCCGATCAGTCCGTGCGGCTCGAAGGCGGCCAGGATCTCGTCGCCGATCGGGCCGTCCACCGTCTTGTGCATGTGCTCGGTCGAGCGGAACAGGAACGGCATGCCAAGGACCATCGTCTCCTTGACCAGGTTGTTGAACGGCGCAGCATTCACGCGGTTCATGTCAATGACGCCGAAACGGGTCTGCTCGATGGTGTCTTTCTCACCGCCCAGCACGCCGTTGTTCATGACCTCGACCTTGATGCGGCCGTTGCTGCGCTCGGCGAGCAACTGCCCCATGTACTTGACCGCCTCGACCGTCGGATAGCCGTCCGGATGAATGTCGGCCGATCGCAGGGTGATTTCCTGCGCCTGCGCCGCCGTGCCGGCAAACGCCAGCCCCATTGCGACGCAAAGCATGCCTGCAATTTTCTTCATGTCTTCCTCCTCCTCTGATCCTGCGTCGGCCTCTCCCAAGGCCGCGGTTTGCCCGTCCGGGCCGGCATGCGAATTCCGTGTATCCATGGGGTTCGGCCGACAGCGCTTGACGCGCCGGCCGAAGTCACGTCCCGGCGAATGCCGGCAGTGCGAAAAGCTGCTCTGGGTTCTCGACGAGCGCGAGATGCCGCGCCCGATCGTCTGGCAGCCAGCCGAGCACCAGGTCGGCGAGCCGCGCGTCATCGGGATAGTCTTCGGTCTTGCGGATCATGTTGTGTGGCCAGTTCGTGCCCCAGACGATGCGGTCCGGGGCATGTCCGGCAACCTTGCGCGAGAAGGCGCCCACATCCGCATAGGGCCAGCCTTCCCTGGCGCTCTCGTAGACGCCGGCGAACTTGAACCAGACATTGCCGCGGTCGATCAGCTTCAGAAGTGCTGCGATCTCCGGCCCGTCCGGGTCGGCGCCGGCAAAGAACTTGCCGTGGTGGTCGAGGACCCAGCGCGACCGGATCCGTTCCAGGCGCGGCAGGTGGTCGGGCAGGCGGTTGCCGTCGAACTGAACGGCGATCATCCAGTTCGCGGCATGCGCGCGCCCATCGACCGCTTCCAGCGCCTCAAGGCTGACCGCCCCGCCCGGCAGGTCCATGATGCGCGCGCCGACGGCGCCGGCATCGGAAAGGCGCTGCATGTCGACATCCGACGTTTCGTCGTCGATCACGACGACGGCCCGCGCCCTGTCGCCCATCGCGGCGACACAGGCAAGCGTGTTGGCGTTGTCTTTCTGGTGGGCATTGCCCTGGGTGATGATCACCCTGTCGATGCCGAGCCAGTCCATCACCTGGCGATAGGCGCCTGCATCCGGCAGCGGCTCTTCCGGCAAGGGCGGACCGCCGGGACGTGCCGGAAAGCCCGGCAGGTACATGTGCATCTGCGCATCGACCGCACCCCGGGGCAGGCGATTTTCAGGCGGTCGGCCGGACAGGGTTCGCTCGATCATCGCGGCATCTCGGGCATCTTGAATTCGGCAAGTGCATCGCGATTGATCTCGATGCCAAGGCCAGGCGCATCGGGAATGGCGACCACGCCACCCACCGCCTCGATCGGCGTCGAGAGAACCGCCTGGCGGAACGGGTTCTCCGTGCGATCGAACTCCATGATCGGCTCGATCGGCTTCACGCGGACGGGATCCGGCGTCATCGTCGCCATGAACTGCAGCGCCGCGGCAAGGTGAACGCCCGTGCCCCA
>JAESFW010000271.1_pt1 | contig 47306 bp, 45 predicted proteins | sample 9269481 | NCBI WGS metagenome assembly JAESFW01 (sample SAMN14515350, study PRJNA621654) | algae metagenome | isolation source: Lyngbya sp. HA4199-MV5 and co-occurring heterotrophs from soil with... | place: USA: Ahupuaa O Kahana State Park, Hawaii | collected 2009-07-21 | reverse complement strand
AGCAGATGATCAAGCAGTTCATCAAGATGGTGCACCCGCGCACGCTGTTCACCCCCAGCCCGCGCATCATCATCTGCGTGCCCTGCGGGTCCACCCAGGTCGAGCGCCGCGCCATCAAGGACGCGGCCGAAGCCGCCGGCGCCACCGCCGTCTACCTGATCGAAGAACCCATGGCCGCCGGCATCGGTGCCGGCCTGCCGGTGTCGGAAGCCAGCGGCTCCATGGTCGTGGACATCGGCGGCGGCACCACCGAGGTCGGCGTGATCTCGCTGGGCGGCATGGTCTACAAGGGCAGCGTGCGCGTGGGTGGCGACAAGTTCGACGAAGCCATCATCAGCTACATCCGCCGCAACTACGGCATGCTGATCGGCGAACCCACGGCCGAATCCATCAAGAAGAACATCGGTTCGGCCTTTCCGGGCTCCGAGGTGCGCGAGATGGAGGTCAAGGGCCGCAACCTCAGCGAAGGCGTGCCGCGCAGCTTCACCATCTCCAGCAACGAAGTGCTGGAGGCGCTGACCGACCCGCTCAACCAGATCGTCTCGGCCGTCAAGAATGCGCTGGAGCAGACACCGCCCGAGCTGGGTGCCGACATTGCCGACCGCGGCATGATGCTGACCGGTGGCGGCGCGCTGCTGCGCGACCTTGACCGCCTGCTGGCCGAGGAGACCGGCCTGCCGGTGCTGGTGGCCGAAGACCCGCTGACCTGCGTGGTGCGCGGCTGCGGCATTGCGCTGGAGCGCATGGACCGCCAGGGCAGCATTTTTACAAGCGAGTAAGTTCCCCGTGCCTGCGCGCAACCGCGCAGGCATCCCATCGCGCTGAAATGGCATGACCGCAACCGCACCGATGCTTTTTGAGCCGTGCCCCTGGCCGCCGCGTTCGCACGCGCAGCGGATCCGACGCTGAGCGCCATGCCCCTGGGAACCCTGGAGCGCAGTGCGCCCCCCTTCTTCAAACAAGGGCCTTCGGCCCTGTCGCGGCTGGCGCTCTACAGTGCGCTGGCCCTGTTCCTCATGGTGGCGGACGTGCGCTTCAAGCTGACCGGCCCGTTCCGCCAGGCCGTGGCCACCGTGCTCTACCCCGTGCAGTGGCTCATGCTGCAGCCCGTGGAGTTCGCCGGGCGGGGCGCCGGCTACTTCCAGGACCTGAAAACCGCGCAGGGCGATGCCGATGCCGCGCGCAGCAAGATGGCGCAGATGTCCGAGCGTGCCAGCCAGGCCGAGCAGTTGCTGCTCGAGAACGACCGGCTGCGCAAGCTGCTGGCCCTGCGCGAGCGGGTCAGCACGCCGTCGCAGGCCGCAGAGGTCATCTATGACACGGCCGACCCCTACACCCGCCGTGTGGTGCTCGACAAGGGCCAGATGGGCGGCGTGGAACTGGGGGCCCCCGTTCTGGATGAAGCGGGCATCCTGGGCCAGGTGACGCGCGTGTTCCCCATGCTCAGCGAGGTCACGCTGCTCGTGGACCGCGACCAGGCCATTCCGGTGCTCAACATCCGCACCGGCGCGCGCGGTGTCGCCTATGGCGACCCGGTCGCCGGCAACGAGGGTGGCATGGAGCTGCGCTTCATGCCTGCCAATGCCGACGTGCGCGAGGGCGATCTGCTCACCACCAGCGGCGTGGACGGCCTGTACCCCTCGGGCCTGCCGGTGGCCAAGGTGGTGCGCGTGGAGCGCCGGGCCGATTCGGCCTTCGCGCGCATCTACTGCGCCCCGCTGGCCCAGGTACAGGGCGCCCGGCACGTGGTGGTGCTCAAGCCGCTGTCGGGGCATATCCCGGAGCGGCCCGAGCCGGCCCCTGTGCCCAGCTCCACCAGGAAGGGGCGCCACAAATGATCATGCCGCGCGGCCAGCCGCTGCTGTTGCCCGTCAACCCCGTCTTCATCGCCGCCAGCCTGGCGGTGGGCCTGGCCCTCAACATGCTGCCCCTGGGGCGCGTGGTCTGGACGCCTGACCTGCTGATGCTGTTGCTGGTGTTCTGGAGCGTGCACCAGCCGCTGCGCATCGGCATGGGAACGGCCTTTGCGCTCGGGCTGTGCATGGATGTGCAGCAGTCCGCGCTGCTGGGCCAGCACGCCTTGTCCTATGCGGTGCTGGCCTTTGGCGCCATCGCCATCCACCGGCGCCTGCTGTGGTTCAGCGTGCCCTCGCAGGCGCTGCAGGTGCTGCCGCTGTTCCTCATCGCGCATTCCATCGAGCTGCTGGTGCGCGTGGCTTCGGGCGGTATCTTTCCGGGCCTGTGGGTCTTCGTCGCGCCGGTGCTGGAAGCGCTGCTCTGGCCGCTGGCCAGCTGGGTGCTGCTGGCGCCCCAGCGGCGCCCGCCCGATCGCGACCAGAATCGCCCGCTATGACCGAGCTGCGCAACGCCGAAGCGGACTCCTTCCGGTTCCGCGCCCGCGTCTACACCATCGCATTGGTGGTGTTCCTCGCTTTTGGCCTGCTGGTCTCGCGCCTGGTGTACCTGCAGGTGGTGCGCCACGACGACCTGGCCGCGCAGGCCGAGAGCAACCGCACGGCCGTGGTGCCCATTGTGCCCAACCGCGGCCAGATCATGGACCGCAACGGCGTGGTGCTGGCCACCAACTACGCGGCCTACACGCTGGAGATCACGCCCTCGCGCACCGGGGGGCTGGAAGACACCATCGAGGCGCTGTCCAAGGTGGTCGACATCCAGCAGCGCGACCGCCGGCGTTTCAAGCGCCTGCTGGAGGAATCGCGCAACTTCGAGTCGCTGCCCATCCGCACACGCCTCACGGACCAGGAGGTTGCGCGCTTTTCTGCGCAGCGCTACCGCTTCCCCGGCGTGGACATCAAGGCCCGGCTGTTTCGCAACTACCCGCTGGGCGAGGTGGGGGCGCACGCCATCGGCTACATCGGCCGCATCAACCAGACCGAGAAGGCGCGCATCCAGGATTCGGAGGACGAGGCCAACTACCGCGGCACCGAGTACATCGGCAAGCTCGGCGTGGAGCAGAGCTTCGAGAACATGCTGCACGGCCTGACCGGCGTGGAGCGCATGGAGACCTCGGCCGGTGGCCATGCCGTGCGGCGCCTGGCCAGCCACCCGGCCACGCCGGGCAACACGGTGATGCTGTCGCTGGACATCAAGCTGCAAAAGCTCATCGAGGACATGTTCGGCGACCGGCGCGGTGCCCTGGTGGCCATCGACCCGCGCAATGGCGAGGTGCTGGCCCTGGTGAGCAAGCCCACCTTCGACCCCAACCTGTTCGTGGAAGGCATCGACAGCGAAAGCTGGCAGACGCTCAACGAATCCATCGACAAGCCGCTGCTCAACCGCGCGCTGCGCGGCACCTACCCGCCGGGCTCGACCTACAAGCCCTTCATGGCCCTCGCAGCGCTGCAGCTGAACAAGCGCTCCCCCAGCATGGTGGTCAGCGACCCGGGCTTCTACACCTTCGGCGGCCACACCTTCCGCAGCCACGAAGGCGGTCTGGGCGGGGTGGACATGCACCGCGCCATCCAGTTCTCGAGCAACACCTATTTCTATTCGCTGGCCGTCGAAATGGGGGTGGACACCATCCACGACTTCATGAAGCCGCTGGGCCTGGGCCAGGTCACGGGCATCGACCTCAATGGCGAGGTGCGCGGTGTGCTGCCCAGCACCACCTGGAAGCGCAATGCCTACAAGCGCCCCGAGATGAAGCGCTGGCACCCGGGCGAAACCGTGTCCCTGGGCATCGGCCAGGGCTACAACAACTTCACCATGCTGCAGCTGGCGCAGGCCGAGGCCACCTTGGCCAATGGCGGCACGCGCTACGCACCACACCTCATCAAGGCGGTGCGCGACACGGTGACGGGCACGGTGACGCCCGTCGCCCAGCCGCCGGGCGAGAACCTCGGCTTCTCGCCCAAGAACGTGGAGATCGTGCGCAACGCGCTGGTGGCGGTGAACAAGGGCGGTACGGGCACACGCATCTTTGCCGGCGCGGCCTACTCATCGGCTGGCAAGACCGGCACGGCCCAGGCCATCAGCCTGGGGCAGAACGTGCGCTACAACGCCAAGGCGCTCGAAGAGCACCAGCGCGACCACTCGCTGTTCGCGGCCTTCGCGCCGGCCGAAGACCCCAAGATCGCGCTGGCCGTCATCGTGGAGAACGCCGGCTTCGGCGCGGCGGCGGCCGGCCCGATCGCGCGCCGCGTGTTCGACTACTGGCTGCAGGGCGAGTACCCGAACGAGGAAGACCTGGCCGCCGTGCGCAAGGGCCAGGCGGCCGCGCCTATCGGCAAGCCGCGCCTGGCGGCGGACGTCACGGTCAGCCCCCCGGCGCCCTGAATTCCATCAGGCTTTGGCCACCTGGACCGGCGGCGCCAGCTGGCTGAACACCAGGGCGGCCACGATCATGGCGGCGCCGCTCAAGCCTGCCCAGCCGAGCCGCTCGCCCAGCAGGGCCCAGGCCGTGAGGGCGGCGAACACCGGCTCCAGTCCGAAGACGATGGCGCTGCGCATGGCATCCACGCGCTGCTGGCCCCAGGCCTGCAGCGTGACCACCACCACGCTGGCCAGCAGGCCCAGGTAGACCAGGGCCAGCCAGGCATCGGTCGGCAGGCGGTCTGCGGCCTGGGGCAGCCAGTCCATCCCCTTGCCGCGCGCGAGCAGCAAGAGCGTGGACGCCAGGGCCATCACCAGGGCCTGGGCTGCCGCCATGCGCGTGGCGCGCAGTGGCTGGTCCGCCGTGCGGCGTGCACATTCCTCCAGCGCCAGGATGTACAGGGCGTAGAACACCGTGCTCGCCAGCGTCAGCGTATCGCCCAGATTCCAGGGCTCGTTTTCGTGGAACATCAGCGCCATGCCGGCGCAGGCCATGGCACAGGCGGCCCACAGGCGCCAACCGTAGCGCCGGCCCATGAGCGCCATGGCGATCAGCGGCACCACCAGCACGTTCAGGCCGGTGACAAAGGCATTGCGGTTGCTGCTGGTGCGCGCCAGCCCCTCGATCTGCAACCAGAACGCGAGGAACAGCAGCACGCCCAGGGCGCAGCCCCAGCGGCGCTCATGCCGCTGCATGCCCCACCACAGCGGGGCCAGCACGGCCAGGGCGATGGCAAAGCGCAGCCAGATGATCTGCAGCGCGTCGAGATGGGCGGACAGCAGCTTCATGGAAGGAAAAGTGGTTCCCCACACCAGGGTCACCACCAGCAGGGCCAGCAGGCCGAAACGTTCTGTGCGCATAGGCTGCGATGCAAAAGAAAAAAGGCTGGCCGGTCAACCCGGCCAGCCCGATCGATCGGGGCGGAACGCCAGCGATCAGTTGAACAGGTAACGGGCCTGCAGGTTCAGGCGCAGCATGTCGCCCTTCTGGCCGTCGAAGGTGGTGCGGCGGCCGCCGATCAGCTCGCTGCCCAGTTCCACGTTCTTGATCGGCAGGTAGTACATGCCGGCGTGCCACTGGTAGAGCTTGTGGTTGCCTTCGCCGCCGTAGGCGTTCACATAGTCGTCGCCCAGACGCTGGCGCGAGCGCACAGCGCCCAGGGACACGGTGGCGCGCATCTTCTCGCTGAACACATTGCTCAGGCCAATCACGAGGCCGTGCGAGCGATCCAGGCGCACGGTGCTGCCGTCGAGCACGGGGTAGTTCGCACCGATCAGGTAGGCACCGTCGCCGTCGCCGTCCAGGCGCGTGTACTGGGCCATCAGCGTGGCGGTGCCGGTGATCTTGTAGCCGGCGCCCAGACCGAAGCCCAGGCCGCGCTTGCTGAAGCCTTCGATGCGCTGTTCGTGCGACAGCAGGCGGGCGTTCACATTGCCCCAGTCGAAGGCCTTGTCCACGCGGGCCACGAAGTTCAAGCCCTTGGCGCCATCGGTGGGCTCTTCGAGCGCGAACTGGAACTTGGCCAGGTTGGGGTTGTTGTAGGTGTAGCGGACCTGGGCGGGGCGGCGGAAGGTGGCGCCGGGCGGGCCGTTGAAGTCCACGGTCTCGGGCAGGTTGTCCGTGTCCATGAAGGTCGACCAGGTCTGGCCGATCAGCCAGCCGGCGTACTCGCCATAGGCATGGCGCAGGCGCAGGCGGTTGCGGTTGCACTCGCTGCCGCAGTAGGCGTAGAAGTCGGCCTCGATCTTGGTGTTGAAGGTGCCGACGGCCGTGGGCGTGGAGGTCTCGAAGCCAAAGCGCGAGGTCTGTGCCGTCAGGCTGGTCTTGCCGCCGCGCGCATCGCCCAGGGGCTGTTCCATCAGGTTGGTGAAGTGGTCGCCAGGGGCCGTGCCCTTGAAGTCCTTGACCATGTTGGCTTCGGCGTAGCCGTACACGCGGATCGAGGTCTCGCTGCCGGGCAGGCGGAAGCTGCCGGGGATGTCACCCAGCACCACGGCGTCCTTCTGCTTGAGCTCGACCGCCTCGATGCGGTCGTTCCAGGCCGATGCCGAGGCGGCCGGCGCAGCAGCGGGGGCCTGGGCTTGCTGGGCCTTGAGCGCGTTGAGCTCGGCGCGCAGGGCCTTGAGCTCGTTGCGCATGTCTTCGAAATCCTTGGCGGTCTGGGCGAAGGCTGCGGGTGGCAGGCTGCACAGGCCGGCGGCCATCAGGGCGAGGAACGTGTGGTTCAGTTTCATGGTCACTCCGGTAGGGGCTTGTGGTTGTTTCACTGGGGCCTGGATCTCAGGCACCCATGCGGCCGATGAAGGCGCGGATGCGGTCGTTGGCGGGGTTGCTGAAGAACTCGGCAGGTGGCGCATCGTGTGCGATGCGCCCCTGGTCGAAGAACATCACGCGGTCGGACACCTCGCGCGCGAAGCCCATTTCGTGTGTCACGACGATCATGGTCATGCCGCCGCGGGCCAACTCGCGCATCACGTCCAGCACTTCCTGCACCATTTCCGGGTCCAGGGCCGAGGTGGGCTCGTCGAACAGCATCACCTTGGGCTGCATGGCCAGGGCGCGCGCGATCGCCACGCGCTGCTGCTGGCCGCCCGACAGCTGCCAGGGGTACTTGTGCGCGTGGTCCTGCATGCCCACGCGGCGCAGCAGGGCCATGGCCTGCTCGTTGGCCTGCGCGCGCGGCGTGTGGCGGATGCGCCGCGGCGCCAGCGTCACGTTGTCCAGCACGCTCATGTGGCCGAACAGGTTGAACTGCTGGAACACCATGCCGACCTCGCTGCGCTGCTTTTGCAGCGTGTGCTGGTCGTCGCCCACCGGCTCGCCGCCAATGGTGATGCTGCCGCTGTCGTGCGGCTCCAGGCGGTTGATGGCGCGCAGCAGCGTGCTCTTGCCCGAGCCCGAGGCGCCGATGATCACGGTGACCTCGCCCGTGTTGAACACGGTGGAGACATCGCGCAGCACCTGGTGGCTGCCGAAGGACTTGCAGACCTGCTTGACGACGATGAAAGGTGCAGGCCGGCTCATTTGTTGCGCCCTTCCACGTCGAAGCGGTATTCCACGGCATTCGAGATCTGGGTCACCAGGGTGGTCAGCAGCAGGTAGGTGATGGCCACCGTGGACAGGGTGGCAATGGGCTGGAAGGTGGCCGACTGGATGCGGTTGCCCACGTTGGTCAGCTCCACCACGCCGATGGCATAGGCCAGCGACGAATCCTTGAGCAGCGCCACGAAGTTGCTCACGAGCGGTGGCAGCGAGATCTTGAAGGCCTGCGGGAACACCACGTCCAGGAAGACATGCATGCGGCCCAGGCCCAGCGCGCGGGCGGCCTCGGTCTGGCCGCGCGGCACGGCCAGCAGGCCGGCGCGGATGGCCTCGGCGTTGTAGGCGCCCACGTTCAGTCCCAGGGCCAGCACCGCGGCCGCGAAGTCGGGCAGGTTCAGGCCCGGCACCAGCACCGGCAGTGCAAAGTAGACGAACAGGATCTGCACCAGCAGCGGCGTGCCGCGGATGACCCAGATGTAGAAGCTGGCCACCCAGCGCACGGCCACGAAGCGCGAGGTGCGCGCCAGTGCGGCGCCGGTGCCGAGCACCAGGCCCAGGCTGCCGCTCACCAGGGTGAGCCACAGCGTGGTGCGCGCGCCGTCCGAGAAGGCCTGGGCGTTGGGCCCGATGGGATCGGGCAGGAAGGAGAGCAATTTGCCCAGCAGCGCCAGCGCCAGGACCATCAGGACGACGGCCGAGACGAGCGTGGCGTTGCTGCGCTGCTGGCGAGACCAGCGCTCGGGCCAAAGGGCAGTGAGCATGGGAAACCCCGTTCAGGACCTGGGGTCAGTTCGTGCAGCGGACGTCTTCGTTGAAGTACTTCTTGGACAGGGCGGCGTAGCTGCCATCGGCCATGACTTCGGCCAGGGCCTTGTTCCAGCCTGCGGCCAGCGAGCTGTTGCCCTTGGCCACGGCAGCGGCGATGCGCTCGATGAACAGCATGTCACCGAGCTTGAAGCCGGCACCGGGGTTCTTCTCGGCCACGGCCTTGGCCACGAAGCGGTCGGTCACCCAGACGTCCACGCGGCGCGAGTTCAGGGCACTGCGGGCATCCACGTCGGTGGGAAAGTTCTTCATCTCCTTGATCGACGAGACCTTCTGCACGTTCTCGAGGTAGCTGGTGCCGGTCTGCACGGCGACCACCTTGCCGGCCAGGTCCTTGGCGCTCTTGATGGCGGGGTCCATCGCGATGATCATGCCGCCCGAGCAGTAGTGGGGCTCGGTGAAGGTCACGGCCTTGGCGCGCTCTTCGGTGATGCCGTGCGAGGCGATCACCAGGTCCCAGCGGTCCTGGCGCAGGCCGGTCAGCAGGGCGTCGAAGCCCAGGGTCTTCCACTGGATCGTGAGGCCCATCTTCTTGGCCACGAGCTCGGCCGTCTCGACTTCGAAGCCGGTCAGCGTGGTGCCGTTGAAGAAGTTGAAGGGTGCGAACTGTCCTTCGGTCGCGATGAGGATCTTGCCGTCCTTCTTCACCTCATCCAGGGTCCGGGCCTGGGCGGAGAAGGCGGCGCAGAGCGCGAGGGCGGTGGCTACAGCCTTGAACAATTGCATGGGATGGATCCTGTACGGGGTATTTCAGGTACAAAAAATCCGGCATGCGGGTAAGCAGGCCGGAGACGAGGGGGAATGCGGCGCCTGCCATCGCGGATTGCGAGGTCTGGCGTCACGAAATGTTCACGATTATAGGGAAGGCAATTTTCCCGGCGCCACCGCGAAATGCCGTGTGAGGCCGGTTGTATGCCAATTCACAACAGGTTTTAGAGGCGACTCCCCAACCGGCTGCCGCACTGGTACGCGCGCGGGCGTACCTCTTTCAGTTATCTCTGGCCCTGCGCACCGTTAGCGGCCCATGACACTGGCGCGACCCATGCCAGTGTCCCCGCGCAAGTGCCGCCCCGCCGCGAAGGCGGCGCATCCAGCGCTTGCGCTGGGGGCGTCCCCCTCCCGCATTGCGCAGCAATGCGAGAGAGGGGTGAAGGCGCGAAGCGCCTCAGGGGGTGTTTCATCACCTTGCGCTTCAGCGCAGGAAGGCGTCGTAACCGGTCTTGAGGATCAGGGCCCCGACCACCACGATGAAGATGCCCCGCACGAAGCCCGCACCATGCTTGAGTGCCATGTGCGTGCCGATCAGGCTGCCCACCACATTGGCCACCGCCAGGGTGACCGCAAAGTGCCACCAGACATGGCCCTTGGCCGCGAACAGGGCGATGGCCGCCACATTCGTGGCCGTGTTGAGCAGCTTGGCCGAGGCCGAGGCGTTGAGAAAGTCGTAGCCCAGCCAGCGCACGAACAGAAAGACGAAGAAACTGCCTGTGCCCGGGCCGAAGAAGCCGTCATAGAAGCCGATGGCCAGGCCGACCAGGCAGGCGGCCACGGTTTCGGCGCTGCCGTGGAAGCGGGGAGCATGGTGGCGGCCCATGTCCTTCTTGGCCAGCGTATAGGCCAGCACGGCCAGCAGCACCAGCGGCAGCAGCCGGCGCAAGAAGTCGGGCGAGACCACGGTGACGGCCCAGGCCCCGGCGAACGAGCCGGCAAACCCCGCCGCGGCAGCGGGCAGCAGGGCGCCCCAGCGCATCTGCACGCGGCGGCTGTATTGCCAGGTGGCCATGGCCGTGCCCCAGACGCCGGCCGCCTTGTTGGTGCCCAGCAGCGTGGCGGGTGCGGCGCTGGGAAATGCCGCGAACAGGGCCGGCACCATGACCAGGCCGCCCCCACCCACGATGGCATCCACAAAACCGGCGAGCAGCGAGGCGAGGGTGATGAAAATCCATTCCATCCCTTGATTGTCGCACCCCACCAGCTACGCTTTTGCTAGCGGCACGGCCTGTGCAGCGGGCATAAAAAAGGCGCTGGGATCGCCAGCGCCTGGAAAGGGAGTGCACCTCGCTGGGTGCTTTGTTCGGTTGTGCTTGTAGGGATGTCTCCTCGGCCCCTCGTCCAGCACACCGGGGCGCGCTTTCGAGTGACGGTACTGTAACGGCGGCACCCGCTTGGTGCATTGGGGGTTTCCCGCCCCCATTTGGGGGAGCAAACCGGCCAGAGACCGGCCTGGTCTGCCCCAAATGCGGTTTTTTGCTTGGCATGCCTTGTGCGTTGTGCGCTGTAACAAATTGCGAAAAGGGAGCTTCCAGATGCGGGCAGTCATCCATGGGTTCGTCGCGGTCGTGGCCTTGTGCCTCGGGCTTTGTAGTGCAGCAGCTTGGGCGCAGGCCCCTGCTCCCGAAACCGCCGCATCGGCCGCTGCCGCTGCCGCCGCTCCCCTGGTTCGCCCCGGCCTGGTGGCCAAGGAAAACATCAGTGCCGCCGACACTGCCTGGATGATGACCTCGACGGCGCTGGTGCTGCTCATGACGCTGCCGGGCATCGCCTTGTTCTATGCCGGCATGGTGCGCCGAAAGAACGTGCTCAACACCATGGCCAGCGTGGTGGCCATTGCGGCCCTGGTCAGCCTGCTGTGGTTTGCGGTCGGTTACTCCTGGGCCTTCACGCCGGGCAGTGCCTGGCTGGGCGGCACCGAGCGCATGGGCTTCGCGGGGCTGGACTTCCAGCTGGCGGCGGGCAAGCTGGCGGTGAGCCATGTGGCGCCGGCCATTCCCGAATCGGTCTATGCCATGTTCCAGCTGAGCTTTGCGATCATCACGGCGGCGCTGCTGGTGGGCGCTTTTGTCGAGCGCATGCGCTTTTCCGCGATGCTGCTGTTCATCGGCCTGTGGACGGTGTTCATCTATGCCCCCATTGCGCACTGGGTCTGGGAGCCGGGCGGCTGGCTCGCGCAGATGGGCGCGCTCGACTTTGCCGGGGGCTCGGTGGTGCACGTGAACGCAGGTGTGGCGGGCCTGGTGTGCGCCTGGTTCCTCGGGCGGCGCAGCGGCTATGGGCGCGAACCCTTCGAGCCCTACAGCCTGGCACTGACCATGGTGGGGGCGGGCATGCTCTGGGTGGGCTGGTTCGGCTTCAATGCGGGCTCGGCCGTGGCGGCCGATGGCCGGGCGGGCCTGGCCATGGCGGTCACCCATGTGGCGGCTGCGGCGGGGGCGCTGTCCTGGATGCTGGGCGAGGCCGTCATGCGTGGGCGCCCGTCTCTGCTGGGCCTGTGCTCGGGCCTGGTGGCCGGGTTGGTGGCCATCACGCCCGCAGCTGGCTTCGTCACCCTGCGCTCGGCCGTGGTCATCGGCCTGGTGGCCGGCCTGGCCTGCTACTGGGGCGCGACGGGGCTCAAGCGCCTGCTGCGCGCCGATGACTCGCTTGACGTCTTCGGCGTGCACGGCATTGGCGGCATCGTGGGCTCGCTGCTCACGGGGGTGCTGGCCAGCCGCAGTGTGGGCGGCGTGGCGGGCAGCCTGTGGACCCAGGCTATCGGCGTGGGCGCCGTGATGCTGTTCAGCCTGGTGGGCACGGCGCTGCTGCTGTGGATCACCAACCTGGTGCTCGGCCTGCGTGTGGACGAGCAGAGCGAGCAGACGGGCCTGGATATTGCACAGCACCGGGAACGACTTGGCCAATGAGGAGCAAGCCACCATGCAGGACAGCGACAAACTCGCCATCGCAGCGCACCTGCACGTGCTGCTGCGCCGCAAGACCGGCCGTGTGACCGACACCGAGTGGATGGCGGTCAACGCCGAGTATGCGCTGGAGGTCGTGCGCTTCGCGCGCCAGCACGCGCTGGAGGACGGGGTGCCCGAACTCGCCGAATGGGCGGACCGGCTCGACCAGGCCGTGCATGCGCCGGCCCCCGCGCCGCAGCGCCGCCCCCTGCTGGAAACCGCCAGCCAGGCCGTGCGCCAGCGCCTGGTGCCGGAGCCGGTGGCCGAAATCCCGCGCTACGTGGGGGGCATCCGCTGAACGAGAGGGCTCATGCCCTCTGCGCCGCCAGTATCCATTCGGCCGCCTTCTCGGCCAGCATGAGCGTGGGTGAGTTGGTGTTGCCGCTGGTGATGGTGGGCATGGCGCCGGCATCCACCACGCGCAGGCCGGCGATGCCGCGCACCCGCAGTTGCGAGTCGAGCACGGCCATCGGGTCGTCTGCCCGGCCCATGCGCGTCGTGCCCACGGGGTGGAAGATGGTGGTGGCGATGTCGCCGGCCAGGCGCGCCAGGTCCTCGTCGCTCTCGAACTGCACGCCGGGCTTCCATTCCTCGGGCTGGTAGGCGGCCAGCGCGGGCTGGGCGACGATGCGGCGCGTGACGCGCAGGCTGTCGGCGGCCACCTGGCGGTCTTCGGGGGTGCTCAGGTAGTTGGGCGCGATGGCCGGTGCGGCCCGGAAGTCCGCGCTCTTGATCTGCACCGTGCCGCGGCTCGTGGGGTTGAGGTTGCAGACGCTGGCCGTGAAGGCCGGAAAGCTGTGCAGCGGCTCGCCGAAGGCATCGAGCGACAGCGGCTGCACGTGGTATTCGATGTTGGGCCAGGGCTGGTTCGGATCGCTGCGCGTGAAGGCGCCGAGCTGCGAGGGCGCCATGCTCATCGGGCCGCTGCGCTTCATCGCGTATTCCATGCCGATCTTGGCCTTGCCCCAGAGCGAGTTGGCCATGGTGTTGAGCGTGGGCACACCGTTGACCTTGAACACCGCACGGATCTGCAAGTGGTCCTGCAGGTTGGCGCCCACTCCGGGCAGGTCCTGCACCACGCCGATGCCATGTTGCTGGAGCAAAGCGGCCGGGCCGATGCCCGACAGCTGCAGCAACTGGGGCGAGTTGATCGCGCCCGCGCTCAGGATCACCTCGCTCGTGGCGTGGGCGGTCACCATCTCGTGCCCGTCCCACACCTGCACGCCGGTGCAGCGGCGCGTGCCGTCCGGCTGGGTCTCGATGAGGAGCTTGGTGGCATGGGCGCTGGTCCACATCTCGAAGTTGGGCCGGCCATAGCAGGTGGGTCGCAGAAAGGCCTTGGCCGTGTTCCAGCGCCAGCCGCTCTTCTGGTTGACCTCGAAATAGCCCACGCCCTCGTTGCTGCCGCCATTGAAGTCGTCGGTGGCCGGGATGCCGGCCTGTTGCGCCGCCTTGGAAAACGCGTCCAGCACGTCCCAGCGCAGGCGCTGTTTTTCCACGCGCCACTCGCCGGTGCTGCCGGTGGACTTGTTGCCATGCAGGCGCTTGAAGTTCTCGTTCACGCCGCCGGGCTGGTCCAGGCGCCAGTGGTCCTCGTGGCGGCGGAAGTAGGGCAGGGCGTTGTCCCAGCGCCAGCTCGCATCGCCGGTGAGTTCGGCCCACTGGTCGTAGTCGCGCGCCTGGCCGCGCATGTAGATCATGCCGTTGATGCTGCTGCAGCCGCCCAGCGTCTTGCCGCGCGGGTAGCGCAGGGTGCGGCCGTTCAGGCCCGCGTCGGGCTCGGTGTTGTAGAGCCAGTCGGTGCGCGGGTTGCCAATGCAATACAGGTAGCCCACGGGAATGTGTATCCAGTGGTAATCATCTTTGCGGCCCGCCTCGATGAGCAGCACGCGCTTGCGGCCGTCGGCGCTCAGGCGGTTGCACAGCAGGGCACCCGCTGTGCCGCCGCCGATGATGATGTGGTCAAACGTGGTGTCGCTCATGGGAAATACGGTGTGGCAAGGGCTTGGCGCAGGTTGATCGGAGGGGTCGGCGCCATTGTGCGGACCGTGCCCGCGGTGTCGAGGGGGTAAACGCGGCTTGCTAGCAAGTTTGTAGCTCGCATGGCTTGCAGCGGTTGCGATTGCAAGCAATTTGATAATAATTGCAAGCATTCGGGCCCGTGTCGTGCTTGCACGCGAGGGCTTGTCCTACCTGCGGGCCATCGGCTCCGCTACCATGCTTCCCCTACCCTCTTGCCGGTGGCTTGCGCCGCCCGTTCCATGACCGACCCAGCCCCGCGCATTGCCCGCACCAACACCCCCGAAGGACCGGGGCTGCTGCTGCATGGCCGCTGGGGGGCTGCCGAGCTGGGCACACGCCGGCAATGGAAGGCTTTGTCCGTCCAGCTCCAGGCGCAGCCGGCCACTGCCGGGCTGGGCTGGGACCTGCGCGAGCTGCAGTGGCTGGACCACGTGGGCGCGCAATTGCTGTGGAACCACTGGGGCCGTGCCTGGCCTGCGCGCCTGATGGCGACCGACATCCAGCGGGACATCCTGGAGCGCGTGGCCGGGTTCACCGTGGCCGAGCCACCGCCGCCCGAACCCTGGCGCCTGGCCCAGGAGGTGGACCACTTGGGGCTCCTGGTGCTGCATGGCGTGGACCATGCGCGCCACATGCTGCAGATGGTGGGCCAGCTGGTGCTGGACCTGCTGCGCCTGGCGCGCGCGCCCCAGCGCGGTCCCTGGCGCGATGTGTCGGGCCATCTGTACCGCATGGGGGCCACGGCGCTGCCGATCACGGCGCTGGTCGGATTTCTGATCGGCGTGGTGCTGGCCTACCTGATGTCGCTGCAGCTGCGCCAGTTCGGTGCCGAGTCCTTCATCGTCAACATCCTCGGGATCTCGCTGATCCGCGAACTCGGGCCCATGCTCGCGGCCATCCTGGTGGCGGGGCGTTCGGGGTCGTCCATCACTGCGCAGATCGGCGTGATGCGCGTGACCGAGGAGCTCGACGCCATGCGCGTCATGGGCATCCCGCACGGCTTTCGGCTGGTGATGCCGCGCACGCTGGCGCTGGCGCTGGCCATGCCGCTGATCAGCGTGTGGACCACGCTGGCGGCGCTGGCCGGCGGCATGCTCGCGGCCGACATCGCCATGGACATCTCGCCCGCCTACTTCGTGCAGGCCCTGCCGGCCGCCGTGAAGGTGGGCAACCTGACCCTGGCCATGACCAAGTCGGTGGTCTTCGGCGCCTGCATCGCGCTCATCGGCTGCCACTGGGGCCTGCGCGTCAAGCCCAACACCCAGAGCCTGGGCGAGGGCACCACGGCCTCGGTGGTCACCTCCATCACCATGGTCATCATCGTGGACGCGCTGTTTGCCATCGCCTTCAAGAGCATCGGGATCTGACGCCATGGCCACGACAGTCACTGCCCCCACCGCTTCTCCCGCCAACAGGCCCCAGGCGCTGGCCGTGCCCCCGGGCACACCGCCCGTGGTCGAGGTCAAGGGCCTGTGGAGCGTGTTCGGCAAGGGCAGCGAGGCCTTCGCCGTGCACCAGGACCTGGAGTTCACCGTGCAGCGTGGCGAGATGCTGTCGCTGGTGGGGGGCTCGGGCACGGGCAAGACGGTGCTGCTGCGCCAGATCCTGGGCCTGGCCCGGCCCGCGCGCGGCACGGTCACCGTGCTCGGCCGCCCGGCTTCCGAGATGGGGCGTGCGGGGGCCGCCAGCCGTGTGGGCATGCTGTTCCAGCATGGCGCGCTGTTCTCGGCCTTCAACGTGCTCGACAACGTGGCCTTCGCGCTGCGCGAGCAGGGCACGCTGCCCGACGAGCTGGTGCGCGATGCGGCGCTGGTCAAGCTGCAGATGGTGGGGCTCAAGCCCGAGCATGCCAGCCGCATGCCGGCCGACCTGTCGGGCGGCATGGTCAAGCGCGTGGCGCTGGCGCGCGCGCTCATCATGGACCCTCCGCTGCTGCTGCTCGACGAACCCACCGCCGGGCTCGACCCGAACAGCGCCGACGAGTTCTGTGCGCTGCTGCGCGAGCTGCATGCGGCGCTGGGCCTCACGGTGGTCATGGTCACGCACGACCTCGATACCCTGTTCGCCCTGTCCACGCGGGTGGCCGTGCTGGCCGACAAGAAGGTCATCGTCACCGGGCCACCCACCGAGGTGGCACGCGTCAAGCACCCGTTCATCGAGCATTTCTTCATGGGGGAGCGAGGCCAGCGCGCCATGGCCCCCCTGGCAGGCGTGCCCGGGCAGCCGGCCGCGGCCCCGACAACGCAGACTTCCAAGGACGCCTGATGGAAAACAAATCCCATGCACTCGCTGCCGGCATCTTCGTCATCGTGGTGGCTGCCATGCTGGCGGGCCTGGCGATCTGGCTCACGCGCGACAACGCCAACTACGAGCAGTACGAGCTGTCCACCAAGGACGGCGTGAGCGGCCTGCAGCCCCAGGCCACCGTGCGCTACAAGGGCGTGGCCGTGGGCAAGGTCACGCGCATCGGCTTTGACCCGCAGGTCAATGGCAACGTGCTGATCCGTATCGCGGTGAACGAGCAGGCCCCGATCAGTCCCAACACCTTCGCCGTGCTGGGCTACCAGGGCGTCACCGGCCTGGCCCATGTGCAGCTCGATGATGCCGCGTCGCCCTATCCGGAGCTGCCGCCCGGCCCAAGCGGCCTGCCGCGCCTGCCGCTCAAGCCTTCGCCCTTCGGCCGCCTGGCCGAACAGGCGCCGGCCATCCTGGGCCAGGTCGAGGAAGCCACGCGCCGCATCAACCAGCTGCTGGGCGACAACAACCAGAAGCTGCTGACCGAGGCCATCGGCAACATCGGCCAGGCGGCCGGCAATGTCAGCGCGCTCACCAAGCGGTTGGATACCACCGTGCAGACCCGCATCGACCCGGCCCTGGCCTCCCTGCCCGCGCTGACCGGCGACGCGCGCCAGACCCTGCAGTCGCTGCAGAAGGCCGGCACCAGCGTGTCGGACATGGCCGCGGGCATCAACGCCACGAACCAGCGGCTGGCGGCCGAAGGCGGGGCCATTGACCAGATCACCCAGGGCACGCAGGCACTCACGCGTGCGGCCGACGCGCTGGGCAGCAACACGCTGCCGCGCGTCACGCGCGCGGCCGATGAACTGTCGCGCACGGCGCGCCAGATCGGGCGCGCCGCCAACAGTGTCAGTGACAACCCGCAGTCCTTCATCTACGGCGCGGGCCGCATCCCCCCGGGGCCGGGCGAAGAAGGCTTTGCCGCACCGGGCGGCGCGCGCTGATGGTGTCGACGCTGTCCGACGAATTCAAGGAGTACATCGCCATGCTGGATACCCAACGCGCCGCACCAAACCGCCCGGGCCTTCGGGGCCTTGCCCTGGTGTGCGCCGCCGCCGTGCTGGCCGGCTGTTCGGCCCTGCCCGCACCGCCGGTGCGGGCCGTGCAGTACGACTTCGGCCCCGGTGCCATGGCCACGGCGCCCAGCGACCGCCGCGCGCCGCTGCCGCCGCTGGCCCTGGCCGATGTGGAGGCCACCGGCATGCCCGAGAGCAGCACCGCGGTGCTCTACCGCCTGGCCTATGCCGACGCCCAGCAGCCGCGCCCCTATGCGCAGGCACGCTGGAGCCAGCCGCCGGCCACGCTGGTGCAACAGCGCATCCGCGAGCACCTGGGCCTGCGCCGGGCCATCCTGAACACCAGCGATGCAGCGGTGCAGGCGCGTGTGGCCAACAAGCGGCCTACCGTGCTGCGCATGGAACTCGAAGAGTTCAGCCAGGTGTTCACGAGTGCCTCCGACAGCGCCGCGCTGCTGCGCCTGCGCGCCACCGTGGCCGAGCCCACCGGCCTGGGCGAGAACCTGGTGGGCCAGCGCGTCTTCATCGTGCAACGTCCGGCCGCCACGGCCGATGCAGCCGGCGGCACGCGCGCCCTGGCCGACGCCGCGAACCAGGTCGCGCGCGAACTCGACGAATGGCTGGAGCAGGTCGTGGTGCGCTGAAGCCCCGGGTGCTTGCGGCACCACCACGGGATGAAACACTTTGTGTATGGCGCCCAAACCCTACCTTGGTAGGGTGCCGGAGCCAGGGGCACTCTTCCATAATGGTCCGGGCCGTGTTGACGATCTGTTCGGGGCCGCACAAGACCCTTGCCAGGCAGCCCCGCAGGCACTGCCCGGCACGGCTTCGCATGGATCGTCAGTACGTTCCTGGCGCTGCAATCAGCCCCGCGCTGGCTGCCGCCCTTCGCCGGTTCCCCCGTCCCCCGACCCCGTGGGTGCGAGGCGGGATGGCACACCGGCTTGCGGCCCGTCCACGGGCTCCGATCCACGTTCCTTGCCGAGGTAATTTCCCGTATGTTCTTCAAGCCATCGCTGCTGCGCTCTGCCTGCGCTGCCACCATCGCCCTTGTCGCCACCGCCGCTGCCACCACCACCGCCTGGGCCGGTGACAAGCTCTATGTGCAGGACAGCGGCAAGATCATGCTCGTCGACGTGGACGCCAAGTCCCTGACCCTGGTGTCTCGCCCCTCGGTGGATGGCTCCATCACCGACATCGCCACCAATGCTGCCGGCACGCTGTATGTCATGACCTTCACCTCGCTGTACCGCCTGGATGCGGCGGGCGCGGCCACGCTGATCGGCAGGCACGGCATCAACGGTGCCAACGCGCTGACCTTCGATGGCAGCGGCCGGCTGTTCGGCGCTTCCAGCACCAACAAGAACCTCTACCAGATCAACCCCGACAACGCGCAGTCCACCATTGTCGGCACGCTGCCGTCGCAGTCGGCGGGCGACCTGGCCTACCTCAATGGCCGCCTGTTCTTTGCGGGCGAGAACGACTCGCTGGGCATCGTCAACCTGCGCAACAACCAGCAGTCGGCCAACGTCGGCAACTTCGGCCTGGCGACCTCGGTCTACGGCCTGGCCGAGGGCGACAGCAACACCCTGTACGGTGCCGCATTCACCAAGCTGTTCAAGGTCGATCCTTCCACCGGCTCCATCAGCTATGTGATGGACTTCACCGGCCTGGGCCAGGCCGGTGGGCTGGCACCGTTCAAGGCCGTGGTCACGCGCGCCGAAGACCGTTTGTTCAACTACGCGGAAGACACCTTCCCCACCATGTTCAAGCCATCGTTCGCGCCTTCGCTGACCGCGGGCAACCAGTACTACCGCTTCTACCGCGACACGGGCACCATCCTGTCCATCAGCAACGGCCAGTTGAGCTACACCTCGGTGGGCTCGGCGCCCGGTGTGCTGGGGGCGGTGGATACCTTCCTGCCACTGGCGATTGGGGCTGGGTATTGAATCCCCCCTGAGTCGCCTTCGGCGCCTTCCCCCCTGAGGGGGGACGCCCCCAGTGCGGCGGGGCGGCCCTTGCACGGGGGCGCTGGCATCGGCAGCGCGCTTTCGGGCGTTGCGTTCTTATACCCGCGGTTTGTTGTTCGCGCCTTCGATGCCGGTCACCACGCGCGCATAGCGCGCAAAGCTCCAGTAGGCCCAGCCCCAGTCCATGAGCACGACCAGGCGGTTGCGAAAGCCGATGAGGAAGTAGACGTGGGCGAAGAGCCAGAACAGCCAGGCGAAGTAGCCTGAAAAGCGCACGGGGCCCACGGGCGAGGTGAGGTCCACCACGGCGGCATTGCGGCCGATGGTGGCCAGGTTGCCGTAGTCGCGGTAGCGGAACGGCTGCGTGGCCTGTCGGGCCAGGCGGCGCAGCACGTTGGCGGCTGCGGCGCGGCCCATCTGCTTGGCGCCTGGGGAAACACCGGGTACGGGCGCGGGCTCCTGGCCAGGCACATGGCTTTTGGCCGCGGCCAGGTCGCCCACGACGCTGATCTCGGGGTGGCCGGGCAGGCTGAGGTCGGGCTCCACCACCACGCGGCCGGCGCGGTCCGTGGTACTGCCCGTGGCCTCGGCCAGCAGCCGGCCCAGCGGCGATGCAGCCACGCCCGCGCCCCACACGATGCACTGGCTGGGAATGGTGTAGCTGGTGGCCGCCGGGTCCCCGCCCGGTGCGGGGCCGGCCACGGTGAGGCCGGTGGCGTCGATGGCGGTGACCCGTGCATCCACGCGCACCTCGACCCCCAGCTTTTCCAACTGCTCCTTGGCGCGCTGGCTCAGGGCCTCGGGCATGGCCTGCAGCACGCGCGTGCCCCCTTCGAGCAGGATGATCTTTGCGCTCGCGGGATCGATGTGGCGGAATTCGCCCGGCAGCGTGTGGCGCGCGATCTCGGCCAGGGTTCCGGCCATTTCCACGCCGGTGGGACCACCGCCCACCACCACGAAATTGAGCCAGGCGGCGCGCCGGGCGGGGTCGTTCTCGCGTTCGGCGGCCTCGAAGGCCAGCAGGATGCGGCGGCGGATCTCGAAGGCATCGTCCAGCGTCTTCAGGCCGGGGGCAAACGCAGCCCAGTCATCGCGGCCGAAGTAGCTGTGGGTGGCGCCCGCCGCCACGATCAGGTGGTCGTAGGGCAGGGCATCGCCGCCCTGCAGCAGCACCTGGCGCGCGGCCACGTCGATGCGCTCCACCTCGCCGAGCAAGGTGGTCACATTGGGCTGCTTGCGGAACAGGTGGCGCACCGGGGCAGCAATGGCCGGCGCCGAGAGCCCGGCCGTGGCCACCTGGTAGAGCAGGGGCTGGAACAGGTGGTGGTTGGTCTTGTCGACCACGGTGACATCGATGGCACTGCCGCGCAGTGCGCGGGCCGCCTCCAGCCCGCCGAATCCGCAACCGACGATGACGACCCGGGGGCGGATGGCTGTGTTGGGAATGCTGCTCATGGCTGCATTATGGGCAGTCTGCCGGGCCCCTAAAGGTTACCTGCTGCGCCACGCTCCGCCCGCGGCGCATGAAACTGGCACGCCAGAGGCCAGCGCCCCCGCGCAAGGGCCGCCCCGCCGCGCTGGGGGCGTCCCCCTCCCGACCCGCGCAGCGGGTCGAGAGAGGGGTGAAGGCGCGAAGCGACTCAGAGGGTGCTCACATCATGCATTCATGAAGCCCAGGTCCACGGGGTACTCGGCACCGCCGAAGTGGCTCAGGTTGGGCAGCACCCCAGCCAGTTCGGTGCTGCTCACGCCGAACCACTTGGCCAGGGTGGCTGCGTACTGGTCCACCGAGGTGCTGGGCAGCAGGCGGCCCTGGCCCACATGCCACTGGTCCTCGGCGGCAGTGGTGTTGGTGTTGCTGACCGGTGGGGCCGAGCCGTAGAAGGCCTTGCCCTTGACGGCGCCACCCACCATCAGGTGGTGGCTGCCCCAGCCGTGGTCGGAGCCATCGCCGTTGGAGTTGAGCGTGCGGCCGAAATCGGATGCGGTGAAGGCCGTCACCTTGTCGGCCAGGCCGAGTTCGACCGTGGCGTTGTGGAACGCCGTCATGGCATCGCTCAGGCGCTGCATCAGTCCGGGCTGTTGTGAGATCAGGTTGTCGTGCAGGTCGAAGCCGCCCATGGATACCATGAACACCTGGCGCTTGGTGCCCAGGGTGCCACGCGCACCGATCAGGCGCGCCACCATCTTGAGCTGGTCGGCCAGCGAGTTGTTGGCCGGGAAGGGCGTGGCCAGGTTCACGCCGGCGATGCCGGTGGTGATCAGCGATTCGGAGGTCACGGCGCGCGTGGTCACGCGGTTGTACTCGTTCTCCAGGGTCTGGGCGCTGGTTTGCTGGATCAGGCTGGTCAGGGCCGTGCGCACGGCGGTGGAGCCGTAGACGCTGTTCTTGACGCCATTGATGGGGATCGCACCGCCCGTGCTGACCTGGTACTGCAGCGCCGAGTCGCCCGAGAGGAAGACCGCATTGCCTGTCACCGAAATGCAGGTGAACAGCGAGTTGGCGTTGGACGACAGGGCCAGGTCGCCGATGTTGCCGCCCCAGCCGATGGTCGAGCCTTCGGGCGAGGACGACTGCCAGACCGACTGCTGGTCGTTGTGCGAGAACAGCTTGGGCGGCAGCGGGTACAGGCTGCGGTTGGAGCCGTTGTACTGGGCCTTGGTCAGTGGCACCACGAGGGGGCCGACATTGAGCTGTACGGCGGCCTTGCCGCTGTTGAACAGGCCGGTGAGCCCCGGCATGGCCGGGTGCAGTGCGTACTGGCGCCCACCGGGCAGTGCGGCCGTGGGGTTGAGCAGCGTGTTGGCCAGCTCCGCCTTGGGAATGGCGATGCCGCCGCCAGCGAGGCCGTTGCCGCCGCGGATGGCGCTGTACTTGAGGTAGCTGGGGTCGTCGTAGGTGACCACGGTGTTGGCATAGTCGTTGCCGCCGTAGAGAAACACGCAGACCAGGGCCTTGTAGTCGGTGGCGGTGAAGGCTGCGGCTTCGCCCATGGCGGCCAGGTTCAGCGCAAACGGCAGGGCGGTTCCGGCCAGGCCCAGTTGGCCGCTGCGGCGCAGAAAGGCCCGGCGGGTGTGGAGTTCGGGTTGGAGCAGGTGCATGGCAGCGTGTCCTCTTATTTCTGGATGAGGTACTCGGCCGAAGCCATGACCAGGAATATCGCTGCCGCGATGCGGTTGAGCTTGACGGCATCGGTGCTCGCAGCTGTGACCGGCGTGGCCTTGATGGCATCGCTGATCAATTTCACCGTGGCCGCCGACAGCTGGCCTGCACACATCAGCAGGTTGATGCGCGCGACCAGCGCGTCGGGATCGACGACCAGCACCATTTCGTGGGTGTACAGCGCCTTGATGTCGTAGCCGTTGGTGCCGTTGCTGCTGTTGAAGGGGACATCCGGTGCATTCACGTAGATGCCGTTGCGGATCACACCCTGCATGTAGTTGAGGTAGCCGCCCACGCTGCTCTCGTTGACCAGCTGGAACTCGGGCGCCACGGCGCCGGCCTGCGCCAGCGCGGTGGAGGGAGGGACGTAGCCAGGCCGGAAGAAGTTGAACACCGAGGGAGAGCGCAGCGGGCTCTGGCCCAGCCGCGATGCCGCCGAACTGGTGTCCCCAATCTTCCAGCTGCCGAAGGCGGAGCTGATGTTGAAGGTACGGCCCCACTGCACAAGGCGCAGCATGGGCTCGCGCAGCTTGCCGAAGCCCGGCTGCGTGAGGCCGGCGGAGGAGCGCGCCTCGTCATCGAGCAGGATGGCGCGGACCACCGCCTTCAGGTCGCCGCGCACGCTGGCCCCGTTGTTGTTGAACACCGTGGCCACGCGTGCCACATAGTCCGGAGAAGGGTTGCTGGTGACCAGGCGCTGGATCAGCTGCTTGCAGATGAAGGGCGCCACGTTGCCGTGGTAGAACAGCGTGTCCATGGCCATCGCCAGGGCCGTGGCACCGGGCGTGTTGGCCGGGATGTTGGTCCCCAGGAAACTCACCGCCAGATTGGAGTGCAGCGAGGCGTTGAGCGACATGGACAGCCGCGTGAACGCCGTGTTGGGGATGGTGCGCGTGGTGCCGGGCACGGTACCCTGCTGGTTCAGCGACTGGTTGTAGTCGTAGCCCGTGAAGACCCGCGCCAGGTTGGTCACGTCGGACTGGCTGTAGCTTTCGATGGGTTGGCCCGTACCGTCGCGGCGCACGGTGCCGTCGATGTTGAGCATGACGAGCCCGATCGACATCAGCTGCATGACCTCGCGTGCATAGTTCTCGTCGGGCTGGCGGCCCGTGGCGGCGTTCTCCTTCTGGTTGCCGCGCGTGTTGAGGTAGTAGCCCATGGCCGGGTTCAGCGACACGTCCTGCAGCAGGTTGCGGAAGTTGCCGAAGGAGTGGGTGACCAGCGTGTCCCAGTAGTGCGCGATCGCATGGCTGCGCCAGTTGAAGTCCAGGCCCGAGAGCGAGACCACGAAGATCTCCGACAGCGCCAGTGCGACCCGCTTGCGCAGGCTGTCGGGCGAGGTCATGAGCTGCGACCAGATCATGCAGTCGCCGGGGTAGGTGTTGTCGTAGTAGGCCGTGGAGTTGTCTACGGTGGCATAGCCACGCTGGTTGAGCCACTCCCAGCCCGAGATGCCGATGGGGGCGTTGAACTGCGAGTTCAGCCAGGCGTCGAAGCCGATGGAGCGCACCGTGGCGATGTCCTGCGTGGTGGCCGCAAAGCCCGCCTGCAGCAGGAAGCGCGCGGCCTCCGGGTCGTTGAGCGGCCGGCCACTGGAGAAGACCGCTTCGCCAAAGCTGGCCAGTGCGCCGACGTTGACCACGGCGTTGTTGGTGGGCGGGCCCAGGACCACGACATTGCCCTGGTACACCCCCAGGTAGTTGCGCGTGCCGCTGTAGTAGCGGAAGACGAGCGCGCCGTTGGTGATGGTGGCCTGGTGCGAGTCGAAGTACTGCGGGAACACCATCTCCGCCCAGTCCATCAACTCGTCGGGCGTGGGTGTGCGGCTGGCCGCCTGGTCCGAGCGGAAGGAGCCCGAGCCGCCCATGTCGCCCAGCAGCGGTACATGGGGCGCGTTGTCGGCCTGGCGCAGGGCCTGGGGCGCTTCGGCCTCGGCCTCGCCGCCACCGCAGGCGGCGAGGGCCGCACTGGCGGCCGCGGCTGCAGAGAGCTTGAGCCAGGGAGAACCCACGGAATCCGACGCGGCGGGCGCTGCATCGGTCGGCGGCACAGAGGAGGGCGCGCGTGCGGGCAAAGCGGTTGCCAGCGCCGCATCGGAAACTTCGTGGGCGTGTGTCATAGCGACTTTTGTGAAGATTTGTTGAGAAGTGTAGGCAAGCTCCTACAAAACTGGCATTCCCTACATGCTAGTAAGCGTTACCAAAAGAAACGCGTATCCACCGCCACAGAGGGCGGGCGGCGTTTTTGGGCGATGCATTGCCGCAACACCCGCTTTTCCGGCGACTGGAATCGGCTCGAACGCCGTAGCGGGGGCTTGTCCGGCAGCCCGTAGGCATGCGCCGACGCGGGTTCCACGGTGCGGACTACGCGCTGCGCACGGCCCCGTTCTTACAGTCTTTCCATCGCATCACGCAAGTGTTCCACGCACTCCGAGTGGATGGCTGAAGCGACATTTTCCGAGGATGCACACCATGAACGAAGACACCATCAAGGGCAACTGGAAGCAGTTCAAAGGCAAGATCACCGAACAGTGGGGCAAGCTCACCAACGACGACCTGGACGTCATCGATGGCAAGCGCGAACAGTTCCTGGGCAAGCTGCAGGAGCGCCAGGGTTTGGCCCGCGACGCGGCTGAAAAGCAGCTCAAGGACTGGCAGAGCCGCCACCCCGAGTTCCGCTTCAACGACTGACAGAGGCTGCAGGCACCTGCCGCCAACCTTCCTGGGACCTGCTCTGCGGAGGGCCGGCAGCCGGAGCCAGTGCCTCACCCCCCTCACATCACACCAACATCCCCCTGAGACCCTGAGGAGAAAACCATGCAAATCGCCCGTACCCTGATCGCCTCTGTCGTCGCCGGCCTGATGGCCACTTCGGCCATGGCCATGACCGATGCCGAACACAAGGCCGCCAAGGAAAAGATCTCGGCCGACTACAAGGCTGCCAAGACCACCTGCGATGCCCTGAAGGCCAATGCCAAAGACATCTGCATGAAGGAAGCCAAGGGCGCCGAAGACGTCGCCAAGGCCGAACTCGAAGCCCAGTACAAGCCCTCCGACAAGGCCACGAACAAGGCCCGCATGGCCCGTGCCGACGCCGACTACGCCATTGCCAAGGAAAAGTGCGATGACCTGACCGGCAATGCCAAGGACGTCTGCGTGAAGGACGCCAAGGCCGCACACACCACGGCCAAGGAAAACGCCAAGGTGGCCAAGGCCGCAGCCAAGCCTGCCGACAGTGCTGCCGAAAAGGGTGCGCAGGTGGCCGAAGCCCGCAAGGATGCTGCCGCCGAGAAGAACGAGGCCAACTACAAGGCCGCCAAGGAGCGCTGCGACGCCATGAGCGGCGACGCCAAGTCCAAGTGCGTGGACGACGCCAAGCGCATGTACGGCCAGAGCTGATCCCGGGCTTGCGCCCACCGCTGCAAAGCCCCGCCCCGTGCGGGGCTTTGCCGTTGGAAAGAGCAGGGTCTGACCTGCGTCAAGGCGGATCGGTGCCGGGGCACCTAAGCTGGCCGCCCAACGTTACGCAGGGAGCACGCAATGGCAGCACTGGAATGGTCCGAGGCACTGGTACTGGACCTGCCGCAACTGGACGAAACCCACGAGGAGTTCGTGGCGCTGCTGGCCGGGGTGGAGAGCGCAGAGGACGTGCAACTGCTCGCCCGATGGCAGGAGCTGACTGCCCACACCGAACAGCATTTCGGCATGGAAGACCGGTGGATGGCGGCCACGCGCTTTGCCTCGGGCAATTGCCACAGCATGCAGCACAAGGTGGTGCTGCAGGTCATGCGCGAAGGCGCGGCGCGCGCCGCCCAGGGGGACCTGCAGGTGCTGCGCATGATGGCGGGGGAGCTGGCGCTGTGGTTCCCCCAGCATGCCCAGACCATGGATGCCGCGCTGGCCCTGCACCTGCGGCGCGTGGGCTTTGATGCGGCTACCGGTGCCGTGCACCTGCCCGAAGCGCTGCCAGGCGAACTGCTCCAGGGCTGTGGTGGCGCGGCTTGCTCCACGCCCCAGGCCGTGCCCGCCTGAGAGTCCACCCTGCTCAGTGGTGCAGGGCTGCGGTGGGGCGGCGCGGCAGCAGCAGGATGGCCATGTGCCACGACAGGTCGCGCAGGGCCGCGCGCAGTGCGGTGGATGCCGGTGGGCCTGCATCGGGGGGCGGGCCATAGGCCGCGCGCAGCACTGCCTGCTTGGCCGTCTGCAGCGCGGCCCGGTCATGGGCCGTGAGGGCTGCCAGCAACTGGTCGCGGTAGCGCTGCACGCGCTGGGCCTCGGCCTCCGACAAGGCCGGCACGGGGTGGCTGGCGGGGGCCGTGAGGTGCCGCGCCCAGGCCACGGTGGGGGAGGCTGCGTGCGTCATGCCGGGCTCCCGGGCTGCTGGGGGCTGACCAGGCCGGAGGCGGCTGGCGGAACCGAGGGCGGCTCGCGGCGCGGTGCCGGTGGGCGGGGGCCGCCCGCCGAGGCGTTCAGGCCATACCAGTTCACCTTGCGGGTCGCCACCATCACGGCCGCCAGCACCAGGAACAGCGCGATCGAGCCCACCACCAGCGCGGTCTGCTCCAGCTGCAGCAGCACGTAGAGCAGGCCGTAGAGCAGCGCGATGCCGGCCCCCAGCGGAATGCCGCGCGCCAGGCTGCCCAGCATGTGGCTGGCATAGTAGGCCAGCAGCAGCACGCAGGCCGTGGCCGCGATGCCGTAGGCCACGCCGAAGGCCACATGCTCTGACAAACTCACCAGCAGCAGAAAGAAACTGCACAGCGCGCTGCCCACCAGCAGGTACTGCACCGGGTGCACGCGCAGCTTTTTCATCAGCTCGAACAGGCCCACGGCCACGAAGGTGAGCGCGATGAACAGCACGCCGTACTTGGTGGCGCGGTCGGCCAGGGTGTAGGGGTTCACAGGGTCGATGAAGGCCACGCTGAAGCTGTCGGCGCAGTCGCTGGCCGTGCCCCCGCCCGGCACTGCGTACTCGTTCGGGGCGTCCTGCCCGCCCACGCAGATGCGCTTGCTGTTGGCAATGTCCTGCTGCGCCGTGGTGGCCAGCGACGACAGGCGCCATTGCGCGCTGAACCCGTCCTTGGTCACTTCGCGCTCGGAGGGAAGAAACCGCCCCGAGAACGAAGGGTGCGGCCAGCCGCTGGTCATCTGCACTTCGGTGTTGCCGCCCAGCGGCACGATGGACAGGCGTTCCGTGCCCACGAGCTCCAGGTCCAGCGTGGCCGTCAGGCCCTCGGCACGGCCGCGCACCGACTCGGGCAGGCCGGCGTGCAGGCCACGCGTGTAGGTCGGGTGGAAGGTGCCGGGCTTGAGCGGCAGCGCCTGCTCGCCCAGCGTGACCTGCGCCATGCGGATGCCGCGCGCATCGCCCACGGCCACCATCAGGATGGGCGCGCCGCAGTGCATGCGCGAGCCCTTCACGGTGCTTTGCGGCTGCAGGCTGTTGAGGGCGCCCCATTGCGCGGTGACATGCGACTTGAGGTTGTAGGTGTTGACCTTGTGCAGGCCGCGGGCGCGCTCTTCCATTGCGGCGCCGGTGCGCAGCTTGAGCTGCTCGGGCATGGCCGTGAGCAGGAACTCGCGGCGCTGCTCCACGGTGCGGCGCTCATCGCCCTTGCCGGTCTCCACATCCCAGCTCTCCACGCAGGCGCTGTGGATCATGGGCCCCATCAGCGTCTGTGGCCCGGCCAGGCTGTCGGCCACGCTTTGCGCCGTCATGCTGCGGTAGCGCTGCCGGTCGCGCACCACGTCCTCGATCAGGCCGAGCCCGACCATGAGCAGCAGCACGATGGCTGCCAGCCCCACGAGTTTGATGAACAAGGGATGTTTCAAAGAGTCCTCCACGGTGTGATGAATGTGGAGGCAGTGTTGGCGGCGGGTGTGAGGGCGGAATGAAGTTTGTGAGGGCAGTGTGAAGTGGGGCGATGGCAGAATGGGTCTTCTTCAGCCATTGCAGGTGGCCCAACATGCGAAGAGCTTCCCGATTCATGCCCAAGGCCCAGCGTCCTGCCATGACTTGGCGTGGGCGCATCTTCTGGGCCGTGACTGTATTGGCGTTGCTGTGTTCACTGCTGTTCGCCTTGTGGGCCCATCCCGTCACCGTGTGTTCGATAGCCATTGCGCTGTGGGCCTTTGTTGCCATCGAGGGGCGTAAGCAGGACAAGCGCCTGGAGCAATGGGTGCAGGCGCGTACGGGAGAGTCCATCTGCCACTTCGCCCGCGCCATCGACTGCCGCCAGGTTGATACCTGGATCGTTCGATCAGTTTATGAGGAGCTTCAGCATTACTACTCCGCAAAGTGGGCACTGCCGTTGCGAGCTACAGACCGCCTGGAGGACGACCTGCACTTGGACTCCGAGGACTTGGAACACGTATTGGTGGGTATGGCCCAGCGCGCCGGCCGCAACCTCTCAAGCACTCAGGCCAATCCCTTCTACGGCAAGGTCACCACGGTGGGCGACCTCGTCCACTTCCTGAACGCCCAGCCCCGCATCCAGGCCGCTGCTGCTTAGGCGCCCCGAAACTCCAGCTCCACCCGCAGCCCCGGCGTTGTATTGCGCACCGCCATCTGCCCGCCGTGCAGCGCCATCACGCGCCGCACGATGGCCAGGCCCAGGCCCGAGCCGCTGCGCTCGCCGCCGGGCCGTGCCGTGGTGAAGAAGCGCTCACCCAGCCGGGGCAGGGCGTAGTCGGGCACTCCAGGGCCGCTGTCCTGCACGGCCACGGTGGTGCCGGCCAGCTCCACGCGCACGCTGCTGCCGCCGGGGGCGAAGTCGATCGCGTTGTCCAGCAGGTTGGTCAGCGCCAGGGTCACGAGCTCGGGTTCCCAGGGACCACTGGCGCCGCTGCCGCTGACGGTCAGCTCGATGCCGCGCTGGCCCGCGCGGCCCCGGGTCTGGGCCACGGCGGCGTTGGCACAGTCCTGCAGCGCCACGGGTGCCTGGGCGTCGGCATGGTGGCGCTGCTCCAGCTTGCTCAGCTCCAGCAGGCGGTCGATGATGCGCTGCAGGCGCTCGCTCTGCTGCACCACCTGGGTGGCGAACTCGGCGCGGTCGGCCGCGGGCAACTCGTCCTGCAGCAGCTCGCCCGCACCGCGGATGGCGGCCACGGGGCTCTTGAGCTCGTGCGTGAGGGCGCGCACATAGCCCTCGATGTAGTCGCGTCCCTCCAGCCGCACGCGCATGCGGTCCATGGCGCGCGCCAGGTCGCCGAGCTCGCCGGGCACTTCGGGCACGGCCAGGGCCGTTGCTGGCGGGCTGTCCCGGTCGCCGGCCGCCGGCCCCTGCACGCTGAGCGCATAGTCGCGCAAGCGGCGCACGTTCCACACCATCCACAGCGTCACGGCCACGCCCACGGCGGCCGACAGGGCCAGCAGCAGCACGCCGCTGGCCAGCACCTTGTTCTCGGCCCGGTCGATGAAGCGCTGCACCGTGCGCGTGGGCTTGGCCACGGTGAGCACACCGACGATGCGGCGCTCGGCGGTGGCGCTGCCGCCGGGCGCATAGATGGGTGCGGCCACGTGCATCACGCCGCTGGCATCGTCGTCCGGGATGTCGCGGGTGGAGCGCGCGCCGTATTCGCCGCGCAGGGTGCGCGCCACGTCGCGCCACTGCGAGTAGTCGGCGCCCACGGCGCGGTTCTCCGAGTCGAACAGCACCCGGCCCCTGGCGTCCGTCACGTAGATGCGGTAGTCCAGCGACTGTTTGGAAAAGCCCCAGATCGCCGCATCGATGGGCCGCGTGGCGTAGATGCGCACATGGCGGGCAAAGGCGCTGTCCACGGCGCCGCCCTCCAGCCGCCCGGCCACCAGGTCGTCGCTGGCCAACTCGGCCAGGATGTTGGCCGTGTCCACCATCATGTCTTCCATCACCTCGCGCACGCTGGGCTTGATCTCGGCCGTGAACACACGCAGCACGAAGAACGCGGCGATGCCGTTGATCAGGAAGAAGGCGAACAGCAGGCGGATGCCCAGGCGCATGGGGAGCCGTCCAGCTACAAGTCGAGGCAGTAGCCCATGCCGCGGTGGGTGCTGATGTACTCGCGGCCGGCATCGGCCTCGCGCAGCTTGGCGCGCAGCGTCTTGATGTGCGTGTCCACGGTGCGGTCGGTGCTCTCGCTGTCATCGCCCCAGGCGGCATTGAGCAGTGCGTCGCGCGAATGGATGCGGCCTGCGCCGCGCAGCAGGCAGGCCAGCAGCCGGTATTCGCGCCGTGTGAGCGCCAGAGGCTGGCCGCGCAGGCTGATGCGCTGGCCGGCTTCGTCGTCGTGGAACAGCGGGGCCGGGCGTGCGGCCGGCGTGGCTGCGGCGGTCTGCGTACCGGCGCGGCGCAGCAGGGCCTTCACGCGGGCCGACAGCTCGCGCGGGCTGAAGGGCTTGGCCAGGTAATCGTCGGCGCCCAGTTCCAGGCCCAGCACGCGGTCGATCTCCTCACCGTGCGCGCTGAGCACCAGCACGGGCAGGGCGGCCGTGGCCGGAGTGCCGCGCAGCTCGCGCAGCAGGTCCAGGCCGCTGCCGTCGGGCAAACCCACGTCCAGCACCAGCAGGTCGAAAGGCGCACGGGCGAGCTGCTCGCGCGCGTCCTGCACCAGCACGCTGTGCGCCACCGCCAGGCCTTCGCGCTCCAGCGCATAGGCGACCGTGCGCGCGATGGCCGGGTCGTCTTCCAGCAGCAGCAGGCGGGCGGGCATGGTGGTGCGTGCGGGGAAGCTCAACGCGCCACCAGCACCGGGAACAGCTTGCCCAGGCCATCGGCCATCACTTCCACGGCCAGCGCGGCGAGGATCAGGCCCATGAGCCGCGTCATCACATTGATGCCGGTCTTGCCCAGCACGCGGGCGATCGGGTCGGCCAGAGAGAAGCACAGGGCGGTGGCCAGCGCGATCACCACGCCATAACCCACCAGCGCCACCTGCTGCCAGATGGTCTGGGCGCGGTCGGCATAGATCACCACCGTGGACATGCTGGCCGGCCCGGTCAGCAGCGGGATGGTCAGCGGCACCACGGCGATGCTGGAGCCTGCGGCCGCCTTCTCCACGCCTTCCTCCAGCTCGTTGGTCAGGGGCTTGGCCTCGGCCGGCTGGGCGTTGAGCATGTTCATCGCGCTGATGAGCAGCAGCATGCCGCCGCCCACCTGGAAACTTTGCAGCGAGATGTTGAAGAACTCCAGGATCTGCAGGCCCAGCAGCGCGCAGGCCGCGATCACGCAGAACGAGGCCAGCGCCGCCGTGCGGATGGTGGCGCGCCGCTGCGCGGCCGAGAAGCCCTGCGTGTAGTGGATGAAGAAGGGGACAATGGCCAGCGGGTTCACGATGGCCAGCAGGGTGATGAGCGGTTTCAGGTCCATGTCAGCGCCCTCCAGATACGTCGAGAAGAGTCATGGTGGTGTAGGGGGACGCATCCGACATCAGCCACACGATGGCCTGCGCCACCTCTTCGGCCGTGCCGCCGCGCTGCATGGGCACCTGGTGCGACAGGTCGCGCACCCGGTCGGGCAGGCCGCCGCTGGCGTGGATGTCGGTCTCGATCAGGCCCGGGCGCACGGCATTCACGCGGATGCCCTCGGCCGCCACCTCGCGTGCCAGGCCCAGGGTGAAGCTGTCGATGGCGCCCTTGCTGGCCGCATAGTCCACATACTGGTGGGCCGAGCCCAGGCGCGACGCGGCGCTGGACACATTGACGATGGAGCCGCCTGCGCCGCCATGGCGCGTGCTCATGCGGCGCACGGCCTCGCGCGCGCAGACGATGCTGCCGATGACATTGGTCTCGAACATGCGGCGCAGCCGCGCCACGCCCATCTCGTCCACGCGCTGGGTCACGTCCACCACGCCCGCGTTGTTCACCAGGGCCGTGAGGCGGCCGAGCTGCGCATCCACGGCGGCAAACATCGCCAGCACCTGGTCCTCATGGGCCACATCGCCCTGCACGGCGATGGCGGTGCCGCCCTGGGCCCGGATCTGGCCGACCACCGCGTTTGCGGCGGCCTGGTTGGCCTGGTAGTTCACAGCCACGGCCCAGCCCTGGCGCGCGGCCAGCAGGGCGGTGGCGGCGCCAATGCCCCGGCTGCCGCCCGTGATCAATGCAACTTTGTCCAAAACCGCGTCTCCTGCAAGAATTGGGGCATTACAGCATTGCTCGGCCCCCTTGCGGGGCTGGAGAGCCCCGTTCATTCCCTACTTGTCTGGTTTTGTCGTCTTCAAGGAGTTGCACCATGGGTCAGTTTGTCGATCTGAAGTCCGCCGATGGCTTCGTGTTTCCCGCCTGGGTGGCCGAGCCGGACACCGCGCCGCGCGGTGCCGTGGTGGTACTGCAGGAGATCTTCGGGGTCAACTCGCACATCCGCGCCATCGCCGACCGCCTGGCCGCGCGCGGCTACCTGGCCGTGGCGCCTGCCACCTTCCACCGCGTGAAGCCAGGTGTGGAGCTGGGCTACACGGCCGAGGATGTGTCCGCCGGCGCCGCGCTCAAGGCGGCGGTGGAAGGCCTGCCCGCCCCCGGCGTGCTGCCCGACATCCAGGCCGCCATCGACTGCGCAGGTGAGCGCAGCGGCCGCAAGGTCGGCGTCGTCGGCTTCTGCTGGGGTGGCCTGCTGACCTGGCGCTCGGCCTGCCTGCTCCAGGGCCTGTCGGCCGCTGTGCCCTACTATGGTGGCGGCGTGACCAGCGAGGCCGAGGCCGGCCGCACGCCCCGGGTGCCGGTGCTGGCGCACTTCGGCCAGCGCGACAAGCACATCCCCGTGGATGGCGTGCAGGCCTTTGCCCGCGCCCACCCCGAGGTCGAGGTGCATCTCTACGAAGCCGACCACGGCTTCAACTGCGATCAGCGCGGCAGCTACGACGAGGCCGCAGCCCTGGCCGCGCGCGACCGCACGCTGGCTTTCTTCGACAAGCACCTGGCGGGCTGAGGCCATGGCACGACGTTTTGCGCTGCTGGGCGGTCTGCTGGCCGCCGTCTGCCTGGCCGGCACTGCACACGCTGCGGACTACGCCGGCCCGTTGTTCGATGCGCACCTGCACTACAACGAAGAGGCCTGGAACGGCCAGAACGGCCCGCACCCGCCGGCCGACGTGATCGCGCGCATGAAGGCCTCGGGTGTGCGCGCCATCGTGGCCAACTCGCGGCCCAACACGGGTTCGCTCGCGCTGGCCGCCTCGAAGGAGGTGCGCGACGCCGGCATCGCCGTCGTGCCCTTTGTGCGCCTGTACCGCAACCGTGACGACTACAGCAACTGGTTCCGCGACGAGAGCATCTACGAGATGGTGCAGGCCGAACTCGCCAAGGGCACGGCCTCGGGGCCCTACAAAGGCATCGGTGAGTTCCACCTGTACGACAGCGCCAACGCCGATGGCCCGGTGGCCAAGAAGCTCATGGTGCTGGCCGAGCAGCGCGACCTGGTGGTCCTGGCCCATGTGGACGACGTTGCGATCGACCTGCTCATGGCCAACACGCCTTCCAAGGGGCAGAAGCTGCGCCTGGTCTGGGCGCACACGGGCATCGGCGGCGCGCCGGTGGAGCGGGTGGACGCGCTCATGGCGCGCTACCCGGGGCTGGTGGGTGAACTGTCCTACCGGCCGGGCCTGGTCTGCGACAACGAGCAGCTGTGCCCGGCCTGGCGGGCGCTGCTGCTCAAGTACCCCACGCGCTTTGTGATCGGCTCGGACACCTGGGTCAACCAGCGCTGGCAGCACTACGAGGGGCTCATGAAGGGCTACCGCAGCTGGCTCGGCGGCCTGCCGCCTGCGCTGGCGCAAGGGGTGGCGTTCGGCAACGGTGCCGCCCTGTTCGGTGTGCCGGTACCGGGCAAGTAGCGGGTGGGGGCGGGCCCGGCGTCGCCTATCATTCCAGCGCGGGCGGAGGCTGCCGGGAATTCATCGCTTCAGCCCCCGGCCCTGCATTGCGGAGACAAGCCCTTGAATAACACAACAATCCTTTCCTTCCACGCCGGCAGCCGTCCTGTGGCCCGCAGCGCCTGCGCCCTGGCCCTGGCGGCCGCCAGCCTGGGTTTCGTGGCGCCTTCCATCGCCGCCACGACTTTCGAGCCGACCCAGAACGTGCAGGGCACGCCCCTGGTGCTGCAGGGCGCGGGCACGCGCTACCGCGCCGTGTTCAAGGTCTACGACATGGCGCTGTACCTGCCCAGGAAGGTGCGCACGGCCGACGAGGTGCTGGCCGCGACCAGCGGGCCGGTGCGCCTGCAGTTCGTGGCCCAGCGCGACATCCCGGGCACGGACCTGGGTCTGTCCTTCATCAAGGGCCTGTCGGCCAATGCCACGCCCGACCAGATCCGGCGCCACACGCCCTCGAGCAACCGCCTGGTCGAGATCTTCTCGGGCCGCACCAAGCTGGCCTCGGGGGACACCTTCGCGATGGAGTTCGTGCCGGGCAAGGGCACGACCTTCTTCATCCAGGGCCAGCCCCAGGGCGCGCCGGTCGGCGATGCCGAGTACTTCGGCATGGTGCTGCGCATCTGGCTGGGCGCCTCGCCGGTGGACAACCAGCTCAAGGACGCGCTGCTGGCCGCCGGCCCGAACTGAGCGGGGCAACTGCCGCCGTCAGCTGCCCGTGCGGGCCAGGTAGCGCTTGCGCCAGAAAACGGCCACCAGCACCACGGCGATGGTGATCATCGAGCCCATGGCCCACCAGAAGCCGTCCTGCTTGTGGATCAGCGGGATGAACTCGAAGTTCATGCCAAAGATCCCTGCGATCAGGTTCAGCGGCAGGAACACGGCCGTGAGTGCCGTGAGCGTGCGCATGATGTCGTTGGTGCGGTTGCCCTGCACCGAGAAATGCATCTGCACGGCGGTCTCGGTGTTCTGCTCCATGCGCCGCACATGGTGCACCACGCGCTCGATGTGTTCGAGCACGTCGCGGCTGCGCACCTTGAGCAGGTCCAGGTCGCGCAGGCCCGTGGGCGAATCGGGCACGGCCCAAGTCTCCAGCGCGTCGATCCAGTCCTGCACGGCGGTGCGCTGGTCCTCGCAGATCTCGTCCAGGGCATGCAGCGACAGGCGGGCGTCGAGCAGCGAGCTCCAGTTGACGTAGCGCGCCCGGGGCCGCAGCAGCTCGGTCTGCCAGTGGTCGAGCTGGCGCGACAGTTCGCGGCGCAGGTCCAGGTAGCCGTCCACCATCTGGTTCACCAGGCGCAGCATCAGGTCGGCGGGCGAGGTGGGTTTGCGCGTGCCCGATGCCGTCGGGTTGGCCCGGCCCTCGCGCGGGTCCGCCGGGGCGGCCGCGAGCAGGCGGCTGGCATAGGCGTCGCGCACGCTGCAGTCGCCGGGGTGCACCGTGAGCAGCACCTGGTCGAACACGGCAAAGCCCACGGGGCTGGTGTCGATGCGCCGCAGCACCGGCGGGCCGCCGCGCCGGGGTGCGGGCTGCAGCGTGGCGGCAGCGTCGTCCTCGGGCGGGAGGGTGGCCAGGCGCCGGAACACCAGCAGGTCGTACTGCGAGGTGTAGTCGTAGTGCGAGGGCAACTGGGCGTTGAGCAGGTCGGACACATGCAGGTCCACCAGCTGCAGCCCGGTCAGCCGCAGCAGGGCGGCCTGCACGTCGGCCAGCTGTGCCTGGAAGGCGGGGCGTGCGCAGGCGATCCACAGGTAGCCCTGGTCGGGCCGCTGCGCCGGCAGCGTGTCCAGCTCCTGCACGCCGCTGCCCTGGATATGGAAGATGCGCATGGGCGCGGTGCCGGGCTGCGGGCTAGCGCGCCAGGAGCAGGCGGGCTGCGTCGCGCGCGAAATAGGTCAGCACACCATCGGCGCCGGCGCGTTTGAAGGCCAGCAGGCTTTCCATCATCACGGCGTCGTGGTCCAGCCAGCCGTTGGCGGCGGCCGCCTTGAGCATGGCGTACTCGCCACTCACCTGGTAGGCGAAGGTGGGCACGCGGAACTCGTCCTTGACGCGGCGCACCACATCCAGGTAAGGCATGCCGGGCTTGACCATCACCATGTCGGCGCCTTCGGCGATATCGAGGGCCACCTCGCGCAGCGCTTCGTCGGTGTTGCCAGGATCCATCTGGTAGACGTTCTTGTCGGCCTTGCCCAGAGCGCCGCGCGTACCCACCGCATCGCGGAAGGGGCCGTAGAAGGCGCTGGCGTACTTGGCGCTGTAGGCCATGATGCGCGTGTGGATGTGGCCTTGCATCTCCAGCGCTTCGCGGATGGCGCCGATGCGCCCGTCCATCATGTCGCTGGGCGCGACGATGTCCACGCCCGCCTCGGCGTGCGTGAGCGCCTGGCCGGTCAGGATCTCCACCGTGTCGTCGTTGATGATGTAGCCGGTGTCGTCGAGCACGCCGTCCTGCCCGTGGCTGGTGTAGGGGTCCAACGCCACGTCGGTCATCACGCCCAGGGCCGGAAATTCCTTCTTGAGGGCACGCACCACGCGCGGGATCAGGCCGTCGGGGTTCAGGGCTTCCTTGCCATCGGGCGTCTTCAGGGACGGGTCGATGGCCGGGAACAGGGCCAGCACCGGAATGCCCAGCTGCACGCAGTCCGCGGCCACGGGCAGCAGCAGGTCCAGGCTCAGCCGGTCCACGCCGGGCATGGAGGCCACGGCCTCGCGCCGGTTCTCGCCTTCGTGCACGAACACGGGGTAGATCAGGTCGTGCGGCGTCACGCGGTGCTCGCGCACCAGATTGCGGGTGAAGGCGTCGCGGCGCAGGCGGCGCGGGCGGTTCTGCGGGAAGAGGGCGGAGCTTGGGAGGTGCATGGGGAAAATTGTGCCTCAAGCCCGCCCGCCTGGGCGCCGGCAGGGCTGTTGGCGAGGATGTCAAACCCTGCTTGTATGCCCCGCAGGCTGGTGCTAAATTGGTTCCGGGCAGCTTGCTGCCCCCCGCTTTTCCTCCCTGAGCGGGGCTCTGGGCTGCCATTGTGCAGGCAGGGCTTTCGAAGCCCGGCAGACCCTTGCCGGGCTTTTTTTTGTGGCCTCCGGCACCTTGCCGGCTTGGGTGGCAGGCCGCCGGAGCGGGTTCAGCGTTCCCTTAAACTGCCGCCATGCTCTGGGTCAAAGCCTTCCACATCGTCTTCATCGCCAGCTGGTTCGCCGGCCTGTTCTATCTGCCGCGCATCTTCGTGAACCTGGCCATGGTGGCCCCGGGCTCGGTGGCCGAGCGCGAGCGCCTGGTTCTCATGGCGCGCAAGCTGCTGCGCTTCACGACCTTGCTGGCGGTGCCGGCGCTGGCCCTGGGCCTGTGGCTGTGGCTGGGCTATGGCATTGGCCGGGGGCCGGGCAATGGCTGGATGCATGCCAAGCTGGCCGTGGTGGTGCTGGTGATCGGCTACCACCATGCCTGCGCCGTGCTGCTGCGCAAGCTGGCCGATGGCACCAGCCGCCGCAGCCACCGCTGGTTCCGCTGGTTCAACGAGGTACCGGTGCTGTTGCTCGTGGCCGCCGTGGTGCTGGTGGTGGTCAAGCCCTTTTGAGCCCCGCGGCCCGCAGCCCCGTGTACAAGAGTTCTGCAGGCCCCCTGGCGCTGATCTACGCGGCGCTGATCGTCTTTGCCAGCCTGTTCCCGTTCGACGGCTGGCGCGCACAGGGCATTGACCCCTGGGTGTTCCTGGTGGCCCACATGCCGCCGCCGTACTGGACCGGGTTCGATGTCACGGCCAACTTCGTCGGCTATGCACCTTTGGGCTTTCTGCTGGCGCTGGCCCTGATGCGCATGCGCTGGCGCTGGGGCGCCTGGTTGCTGGCCACGGTGGCGGGCGTGCTGCTGTCGCTGGGTCTGGAGTTCCTGCAGATCTACCTGCCCCGGCGCGTGCCCTCCAACATGGACCTGGCGCTCAACTCGGCCGGCACCCTGGTGGGGGCGCTCACGGCGGCGGCGCTCGAACGCCTGGGCGCCATCGACCGCTGGAGCGATTTTCGCGACCGCTGGTTCGTGCAGGACGCACAGGGCGCACTGGTGCTGCTGGCGCTGTGGCCGCTGGCCCTGCTGTTTCCGGCGGCCGTGCCCTTCGGCCTGGGGCAGGTGCTGGAGCGGCTGGAGGCCGCGCTGGCCGAGATCCTGGCCGATACGCCTTTCCTGGACTGGCTGCCCATGCGCGATACCGCGCTCGATCCGTTGTCCCCCGGCGGTGAACTGCTGTGCGTGACGCTGGGCCTGCTGATCCCCTGCCTGCTGGGCTATTGCGTGATTCGCCAGGCCTCGCGCAGGGCCCTGTTTGCCCTGGCGGTGGTGGTGGCCGGGGTGGTGCTCACGGCACTGTCGGCCGCGCTCAGCTGGGGCCCGGCCCATGCCTGGGAATGGATGGGCCTGCCGGCGCGCGTGGGCGTGTGGGGCGCGCTCGCGCTGGCCGTGGTGCTGCTGGCAGTGCCCCGGCGGGCTTGTGCGGCCCTGCTGCTGCTGGTGCTGGTGTGGCATCTGGGCCTGCTCAACCAGGCCCCTACCAGCGCCTACTTCGCCCAGACCCTGCAGGCCTGGGAGCAGGGGCGCTTCATCCGCTTCTACGGCCTGGGGCAGTGGCTGGGCTGGCTCTGGCCCTATGGGGCCCTGGCTTTCGTGCTGGTCAGGGTGGGGCGGCGGGAGAGCTGAGCTTCCACGCAGGCGGTGTCGCCGGGCAAGGCTGCTTTTGGATACAATGAGAATAATTCTCATTTTAAAGATGGCGGCGTGCCCCGCCGCCTGCTGAAAGGGTTTCCATGCCCGCCGCCGCGCCAGCATTGCAACAGATCGACACCCTCTACCGCCGCCACCACGGTTGGCTCCATGGCTGGCTGCGCCGCCAGTTGGGCAATAGCTGTGACGCGGCCGACCTGGCGCAGGACGTGTTCATGCGCCTGCTGGCGCGCGAGACGCCGGAAACCCCGCGCGAACCCCGGGCCTACCTGAGCACCATCGCGCGCGGCCTGGTGGCCGACCACTGGCGCCGCCGGGCGCTGGAGCAGGCCTGGCTGGAGACCCTAGCCCACCTGCCCGAAGCCGAGGCGCCGTCGCCCGAAAGCCGGCTGATGGTGCTGGAGGCCCTGGTCGCCATCGACCGCATGCTTGATGCGCTCAAGCCGCGCGTGCGCACCGCCTTCCTGTGGGCCCAGCTCGAAGGGCTGACCTGCCCGCAGATCGCCGAGCGGCTGGGCGTCTCGCTGGCCACGGCCGAGCGCTACGTGGCCACGGCCCTGCGCCACTGCTACGCGCTGCGTTTCGGCCCATGAAGGCCGGCGCCGACCCTTTGCCCCAGCGCGTGGTGGACGAGGCCATCGCCTGGGCCGTCAAGCTCGATTTCAGCGCCCCCACGCCACGCGCCCGGGCGGCCTTCGAGCGCTGGCTGCAGGCCGAACCCGACCATGCGAACGCCTGGGCGCGCGTGCAATCGCTGCGTGGCGATTTCACCGCCGTGCCGCCCGCCCTGGCCCTGGGCACCCTGCAGGCGGCCGATGCGCAGCGCCAGCGCCGCCGCCAGGGCTTGCGCCTACTGGGCCTGGCGGGCATGGCCGCCGTGGCTGGCTGGACGGTGCGCGAACATGCGCCCTGGCAGCGCCTGTTGGCCGATGCCAGCACCGGCGTGGGCGAGCAGCGCACGCTGCGCCTGGACGATGGCAGCACGGTGGTGCTCAACACCGACACGGCGCTCTCCTCGGTCTTTTCGCCCGAACTGCGCACCCTGAAGCTGCACCGGGGCGAAATCCTGGTCACCACCGGGGCGGATGCCGGCGCGACGGCGAAGCGCCCGTTCTGGGTGCAAACGCCCTTCGGTGCCCTGCAGGCGCTGGGCACGCGCTTCGTGGTGCGGCTGGCCGCGGGCCGGGCGCGGGTCAGCGTGCAGGAAGGCGCCGTGCAGCTGCATCCCTCCGAGGCCACCGCTTCCTCCCTGGCGCGCGCAGGCGATGCGTGGTGGCTGGGCGCCACGGGAGCCGAGCCGGCATCGCCCCAGGGCTTCGATGCCGATGGATGGGCCGACGGCGTGGTGGCCGGCCAGGACATGCGCCTGGCCGATCTGCTGGCCGAACTGGAACGCTACCGGCACGGCCGCATCGTCTGCGACGAGCGGGTGGCCGGGCTGCGCGTCTCGGGGGTCTACCACGTGCGTGACACCGACCAGGCGCTGCAGTTTCTCTTGCAGACCCAGCCGGTCGAGGTGATCTACCGCTCCCGGCTGTGGGTCTCGGTGGGGCCTTCGGCGCAGGGCTGAAAATATTTTTCAGAAAAAGTGAGGGGATAGCGCGTTTCATTCGGCCTCCCTGGTGAAAGCACCCTGCGGGCAACTGCCTGCTGGGCCCCTCCCTTGCCCAGGATCCGCCGCTGCCATGCCCCGTAACGAGCACCGTTTCCCCTCCCATCCGACTGCTGCCGCCCTGGCCTGCGTGCTGGCCCTGGCAGGCCTGCCTGCGCTGGCCCAGCCTGCGGCCGCCACCGCCCCGCCTGCCAGCGCCGACAACCGCAGCTTTTCCATCCCTGCTGGCCCGCTGGGCAGCGCACTCGATCGTTTTGCGCGCACGGCGGGTGTCAACCTGAGTTATGAGCCCGCGCTGGTCGCGGGACTGGCCACACCGGGCCTGTCGGGCACCATGCCGGTCGGTGCTGCGTTGTCACGCCTGCTGGCCGGCACGGGCCTGGAGGCCCTGGCGCAGCCCGGTGGCGGCTATTCGCTGCGCCGCGCCGCTGCCGCAGCGGTGCCGGCCGGTGCCGAGGGCGCCGCCACGCTGCCGGCCGTGCGCGTGACGGCCGCGCAGGAGCGGCCGGGTGACCTGCCCCCGGTCTATGCCGGCGGCCAAGTCGCGCGCGGCAGCCGCACGGGCATGCTGGGCAACAGCGATGTGTTCGAAACACCCTTCAATACCAAGGCCTGGACCAGCGAGCTGGTGCGCAACCAGGGCGCACGCACCGTCAACGACATGGTGGCCAACGATCCGTCGATCCGCACCAGCCTGTCGGCCACCTCGCCGCTGGACCAGAGCTCCATCCGCGGCTTCCTGGGCAACAGCGACGCCTACCTGTTCGACGGGGTGGAGGGCCTGTTCGCGTACAGCAGCGTGCCTGTGCGCCATTACGAGCGGCTGGAGGTGCTCAAGGGCCCGGCCGGCGGGCTGGTCGGGGCGTCGGGCTACGGCGCCACGGTGGGCGGCAGCTTCAACCTGGTGCCCAAGCGCGCCACCGATGCGCCTGTGCGTTCGGTCTCCATTCTGGCGCTGGACAAATCGCTGCTCGGCGCGCATGCCGACATCGGCCAGCGCTTCGGTGTCGACCAGCAGTTGGGCGCGCGCCTGAACCTCTCGGCCGAGGACGGCAAGCTCTACGACGGCGCCCAGCGCCGCTTGATAGCGCCCCAGGTGGCGTTGGACTACCGGGGCGAGAAGGTGCGCGTGGTGCTCGATGCCGGTATCACGCGGCGCGAATCCTCGCCGCTGTTTGGCCACTGGCTGCTGCAGGCGGGCGCGGCCGTGCCGGCGGTGCCCGATCCGCACGTGCATGCCAAGCCCTCATGGGAAAAGATGGATCTGCGCCAGACCTATGGCCTGCTGAGTGCCGAGTGGGACTTCGCCAGCGGCTGGACGGCCCATGCCCGCCATGGCCGCATGCGCGAGGCCCCGCCGGTGCGCCAGTATGTGGACCAGACCACCCTCAACGGGGCGGGTGAAGTGCGCTACACCAGTGCCTCCAGTCTGCTGTGGACCCAGGCCAACCAGGTGACCGACCTGGGGGTGCGTGGCGAGTTCCAGTGGGGCTCCGTGCGCCACAAGCTGGCCGTGGGCACGGTGCTGCAGCGCCAGCAGCTGCAGAACCTGCGCTCCATCTCGGTGCCCCTGGCTGCGCCCGTGGTGAGCAACATCTACCAGCCCCTGACCGTGCCCGACCCGTTCGCCAACGGCATCCCGCCTGTGGTGGGCGTGGACAGCCCGGCCCTGCACCTGGACAGCCTGGCCGTGGCCGACACCTTGGCCCTGCTGGACGAGCGCCTGCTGCTCACACTGGCGGCACGCCACCAGCGCATCGAGAAGGCGCCGTACCGCCAGTCGCGCATCACGCCCACGGTGGCGGCGCTGTACAAGCTGGGCGGCGGGGTCTCGCTCTATGGCAACTACGCCGAAGCGCTGGCCCAGGGCGCCATTGCGCCCGCGGGCTCGGCCAATGCGGGCGAGCAACTGGAGCCCTACCTGTCCAAGCAGCATGAACTGGGGCTCAAGTGGGACCAGGGCAGTTACGGCGTGACGCTGGCCTATTTCAACATCCGTCGGGCCACGGCCTTCGTCGATGGCAGCAATGTGTTCCGTGCTGCCGGCCTGCAGCGCAACAAGGGCGTGGAGCTGGAGACCTTTGGCGAGCTGGCGCGCGGCCTGCGCCTGCTGGGCGGTGTGGCCTGGACCGATGGCCGCATGGCGCGCACGGCAGGCGGTACCGCCGATGGCAAGAAAGCCATCGGCGTGCCCGAGCTCACGGCCAATCTGGGAGCGGAGTACGACCTGCCGGCGGTGCCGGGGCTCACGCTCACGGGGCGCTACCTGCACACGGGCAGCGCCTATGTCGATCTGGCCAATACCCAGCGCGTGCCTGCCTGGAACCGGGTGGATGTGGGTGTGCGTTACCGCACCGCGGTGGGCGATGGCACCACCATGACTTTGCAGGCCGGCATCACCAACCTGGCGGACAAGGCCTACTGGACGATTGCCGGGCGCAACTTCATCGCCGTGGCGCCGCCGCGCACCTGGCAGGTGTCTGCCAGCTTCGATTTCTGACAGCTTCTCTGCAGGACTGAAGTCCTCCGTAGGGGCTCTGGGAGTGGGCCGGGGGCAGGCCCGCTCCTAAAATGGCGGCATGAGCGACACCCCCACGACGACCCCGGCGGCGCAGCCGGGCTATTACCAGCGCCATATCTTCTTCTGCCTGAACGACCGCACCAATGGCGAGGACAGCTGTGCCCACCATGGCGCCCAGGCAGCCTTTGACCGCTGCAAGTCGCAGGTCAAGGCCGCAGGCCTGTCCGGTGCCGGCAAGGTGCGCGTGAACAAGGCCGGCTGCCTGGACCGCTGTGCGGGCGGGCCCATCGCCGTGGTCTATCCCGAGGCGGTCTGGTACACCTTTGTGGACAACGCGGACATCGACGAGATCGTCGAATCCCACCTCCAGAATGGCCAGGTCGTGGAGCGGCTTCTGACGCCACCGGAACTTGGCCGCTGATTTCCATTCAGAGCGCTCTCGACCTTCTGATTCCAGGCGGCCTGCCTTGCCCTTTGTGTGCAGGCTGCTATTGACCTGGTAGCAAATCCCGTGAATTCCCAGACCGAACGCCTGACCCTCGCCGGCGCTGCCGGCGCCATCGAGGCGGTGCGCGACGCCGCCGTGCTGCCCAAGGGCCTGGCCGCCCCGCGTGGCGTGGCCGTCATCGCCCACCCCCACCCGCTGTTCGGCGGCACCATGGACAACAAGGTGGTGCAGACCCTGGCGCGTGCCTTCGTGCACAGCGGCTGGACGGCCGTGCGCTTCAATTTCCGTGGTGTGGGCGCCAGCGCCGGCACGCACGACGAAGGGCGGGGCGAGGCAGAGGACCTGCTGGAGGTGGTGCGCCAGGTGGCGCCCGAGGGGCCACTGGCGCTGGCGGGCTTCTCCTTTGGCGCTTTCGTGACCAGCCATGCGCTGGCGCGTCTGTGGGGCGAGCGCTCCATCGATCGTGTGGTGCTGGTGGGCACGGCGGCCAGCCGCTTCACCGTGGCGCCGGTGCCGCCCGAGGCGCACGAACGCACCCTGGTCGTGCATGGCGAGCAGGACGACACCGTGCCCCTGGCCGCGGTGATGGACTGGGCGCGCCCCCAGATACTCCCTGTGACAGTCGTTCCCGGTGGGGGGCATTTCTTTCACGGACAATTGCCGCTTTTGAAAAATCTGGTGACCCGCCACCTGCTGGCCGGGGCCTGAGGCTCCGCGGTCCGCCCGCGCGCCACACCGGCATTGCGCTGCTTCTGCCTGCTTTCTGCTGTTTTCTTTCTTCTTCTCACCTGAATGCCCGTTTCCATGAAGTCCTTTCTGCCCGCGCTGCGCTCCGTTGTCCTTGCCGCGGTGCTCGCGCCTGCCGCCCTGTGGGCCCAGGTGCAGGCCCCGCAGCCGCCCGAGATCGCCGCACGCAACTACCTGCTGCTGGACATCACGGCCGGGCAGGTGCTGGCCGCCAAGGACATCGATGCGCCGGTGGAGCAGGCTTCGTTGACCAAGCTGATGACGGGCTACCTGGTGTTTGACGCCTTGCGCGCCAAGAAGATTGCGCTGGACCAGAAGCTGCCGGTGAGCGTGCTGGCTTGGAAGATGCCCGGCTCGCGCATGTTCATCGACCCCAAGATGCAGGTGCCGGTGGACGACCTGATCAAGGGCATGATCGTCCAGTCGGGCAATGACGCCACCATGGCGCTGGCCGAAGGCGTGGGCGGCACGGCCGAGAACTTCGTCAAGCTCATGAACGACCAGGCCAAGGCGCTGGGCATGAAGAACACGGCCTACAAGAACCCCGAGGGCCTGACCGAGCCCGGCCACACCACCACCGCGCGCGACCTGGGCGTGCTGGCCACCCGGCTCATGAAGGATTTCCCGGAGTACATGCACTACTACGCCACCAAGCAGTACAGCTATCCGGGCACGCCGGCTTCCAATGGCAACAACCGCAACTCGCTGCTGTTCCGCGACCCCACGGTCGATGGCCTGAAGACCGGCCACACGGCCGCCGCGGGTTACTGCCTGGTGGCCACGTCCAAGCGCGAGTTCCCCAATGTGGGCCAGCGCCGCCTGCTGTCCATCGTGCTGGGTGCTGCGAGCGAGAACGCCCGCGCCAATGAAAGCCAGAAGCTGCTGAACTGGGGTTACACCGCCTTCGATGCGGTCAAGCTGTTCGATGCGGGCCAGCCCGTGGCGACCCCCGCCGTCTGGAAGGGCACGGAAAACACCCTCAAGATCGGCCGCAGCGAGGCCATCGTGGTGGCCGTGCCTTCGGGCAGCGGCGGCAAGATCAAAACCGAGATCGCGCGCCCCGACCCCCTGGTGGCCCCTTTCACCAAGGGCCAGAATGTGGGTTCCCTGAAAGTGGTGCTGGGCGAGCAGACGCTGGCCGACGTGCCCCTGGTGGCACTGGACGGCGTGGCCCAGGCCGGCATCTTGGGCCGTGCCTGGGATGCGATCCGCCTGTGGATTAAATAAGGTACATCCCCCTGAGTCGCTTCGCGCCTTCCCCCTTCTCTCGAACGGCTACGCCATTCGGGAAGGGGGACACCGCCAGCGCGGCGGGGCGGCCCTTGCGCGGCGGTCCTGGCCTTGGCCCTGCGCTTTTAAACGCGGCAGGCAATATCGGCGCATCGGGAGATGCTTGGGGTTACGCCGCAATGCGGCTTGCCTGATCGACGCCTTGCTGCTACATTAGAAGGCTTTTCGGAAATTCCGAAGGGTTTCACGTTTTCGTTTTTTACGTTTAGGGACGTATTTCATGCCAACCATCAATCAACTAGTCCGTCAGGGGCGCGAGGTCGAAAAGATCAAGTCCAAGAGCCCTGCGATGGAGAACTCTCCCCAGCGCCGCGGCGTGTGCACCCGTGTGTACACCACGACGCCAAAGAAGCCTAACTCCGCTCTGCGGAAGGTCGCCAAGGTTCGCCTGACCAATGGCTTCGAAGTCATTTCCTACATCGGCGGTGAAGGCCACAACCTGCAGGAACACAGCGTGGTGCTGGTTCGCGGCGGTCGTGTCAAGGACTTGCCTGGTGTGCGTTACCACATCGTTCGCGGTTCGCTGGACCTGCAGGGCGTGAAGGATCGCAAGCAGGCCCGTTCCAAGTACGGTGCCAAGAAGCCAAAGGCCAAGTAAGCCCTGGCGGTTGTGTCTCCATCGGTGTTTGATTCGCCTGGCAGGCGCAGTCAAACGAAGTGACCCCAAGCGCGGGCTGTTCCGTGTGGGTCGAGTAAGTGGGGTTCTGTATGAATCTCGCGGTGTCTGAAAAGATGCCAACTGAAGCAATATGAGGTGAAAAATGCCACGTCGTCGCGAAGTCCCCAAACGTGAAATCCTGCCGGATCCCAAGTTCGGCAATGTAGAGCTGTCCAAATTCATGAACGTGATCATGGAAGGCGGCAAGAAGGCAGTTGCAGAGCGCATCATCTACGGTGCCCTGGAACTGATCGAGAAGAAGCACCCTGACAAGGACCCCCTGGAAGCCTTCACCGTTGCCATCAACAACGTGAAGCCCATGGTCGAAGTGAAGTCCCGCCGTGTGGGCGGTGCCAACTACCAGGTGCCCGTGGAAGTGCGCCCCGTCCGCCGCCTGGCCCTGTCCATGCGCTGGATCAAGGAAGCCGCCCGCAAGCGCGGTGAGAAGTCGATGGCCCAGCGCCTGGCCAACGAGCTGCTGGAGGCCACCGAAGGCCGTGGCGGCGCCATGAAGAAGCGTGACGAAGTGCACCGCATGGCCGAGGCCAACAAGGCGTTCAGCCACTTCCGCTTCTAAATCGACGACCGCTCTCGCGTCGCCCATCGCAAGGCTGCCGGCATTTCTGCCTGCAGCCTTGTGGCGATTGCGGCGGTCACAAAATTGACGGGTTGCAGCGCCACAATGCTGGCCCGTCCCCTGAATAACACGACCCATCCAAGGATCCACCATGGCTCGCAATACCCCCATCGAGCGCTACCGCAATATCGGTATCTCGGCCCACATTGACGCTGGCAAGACCACGACCACCGAACGTATCCTGTTCTACACGGGCGTGAGCCACAAGATTGGTGAAGTGCACGATGGCGCTGCCACCATGGACTGGATGGAGCAGGAGCAAGAGCGCGGCATCACGATCACCTCGGCTGCCACGACCTGCTTCTGGAAGGGTATGGACAATACCTACCCCGAGCACCGCTTCAACATCATCGACACCCCCGGCCACGTGGACTTCACGATCGAAGTGGAGCGTTCGATGCGCGTGCTGGACGGCGCCTGCATGGTGTACTGCGCCGTGGGTGGCGTGCAGCC
>JAESFW010000270.1_pt1 | contig 47706 bp, 42 predicted proteins | sample 9269481 | NCBI WGS metagenome assembly JAESFW01 (sample SAMN14515350, study PRJNA621654) | algae metagenome | isolation source: Lyngbya sp. HA4199-MV5 and co-occurring heterotrophs from soil with... | place: USA: Ahupuaa O Kahana State Park, Hawaii | collected 2009-07-21 | reverse complement strand
CGAATAACTTTAGCTGGCTCACTCGTTCAGCGATAATGGTTTCTAGTTTCATGGGCGTAGTCCCTCGAATGCTTTTCTATTCTGAAACTACGCCTTTTCTGTCCCCCGCGCTTTTTTTCGTTCACCCCCTGTAAACCAATTGCTGAAGCCGTTTTCAGTCATACTCACCACACCTCATCCCCTATCCCCTGTTCCCTATACCCGCCTTGACAAAGCTGTGGTTTGCTCCATCAAAAAACGCACCAAGTCTCTCTGCATAAAGTCTCTTTAGCAAGAGGGGTGACACTTTCACAAGAGAGTGCGTTAATAGAAATGTCAAAAAAGACAGCGAATTGATGTTGCTATGCTGCCGAGCTATACCGTGCGAGAAAGCCACAAGGCAAAGCACGTCTCTCTCAAGGTTTCAGTTGCAGGCAGCCTAGAGGTCGTGGTGCCTCAAGGGTACGATCAGACGGCGATTCCGGCGATTTTGCAACGCAAGCAACGCTGGATCAATCGAGTTACGCAGCAAGTTGAGACGCGCCATGCCTTAATTGGAAGCGAACCTGCTGACAAATTGCCCGCACAGCTATGCCTGCGAGCGATCGAACAAGCGTGGCAAATCGAATACTGCCCCACTCAGTTACCGGGCATTCGGGCGATCGAGCAAGCTGATCTGTCACTGACGCTGTTTGGGCAAACACTTGACCAACATGCTTGTAGCGAAGCGCTCAGACAATGGGTGCTTGGCAAAGCTCGAAAGCATCTGCTTCCCTGGTTGCGAACCGTAAGTCAGGAATTGGAGCTACCGTTTGAAACCGCGTCGGTACGGGGGCAAAAAACCCGTTGGGGGAGTTGTTCGAGCCGCAAGACCATCAGCCTCAACTGCAAGTTACTCTTTCTGCCCAGTGAATTGGTACGCTATGTGCTGATTCATGAGCTATGCCACACCGTGCATCTGAACCACTCAGCGGCGTTTTGGGCGCTGGTCGCGCACTACGAGCCGAACTATCAGCAGCTTGATGCAAGCTTGCGAGATGCTCGTTATCATGTGCCGCTGTGGATGGAGACGTGAGGGGAAGGACGAGGGATGAAGGATGACAGCCCCTAGTACGCAAGGGCTTGAGAAAGCGGTTTTTTGAGTCGGTTAAAGCCCTTTCGCCAACATCTTACTGCCAGTGGTTAAGAAGGGTGGCATGGGGCAGTCGAGCAAAATGACGATCGCCCACAATAATTCCGCTTCCTGTACGGTCACTTTATTGTCCAACAGCACGGTATGAGCACAGGCATCAACGATCGCTTGTTTGAGTTTTGGGGTTGCCAGGTTCAGGCGATCGAGGCTGTGCTTCAAGGTTTTCATGTTGCTAGTGGGCGGCACGTCGGGAACCGTTTCCTGTCCTGCTCCTGGCAACCGATACACACCGGAACGAAACGCATAGGCGATGGCATCCGCACCCGTTTGTCCTACCTGTGCAAGGCTGGATAGCAAGAGCAAACAATCTGACCAGATTTGCCCGATCATCGTGAACTCGGTCGTTTGAGTATTCTTTGCATTAAACGGCTGCAAGCGATGGCGCAACACGGCATACAGCACAAACTCCGACAGTGACCAGCGACCATCTGCATTTGCCAAGCCCTGAATGCACTTGAAGAGCCGCTGATGCTGATCGGTATCGCGCTGACGCAGAATGGGAACGGTGAGATCGACCAGTGGCAGGCGCGATCGCGGGTCAAGCGCGTCAATGTCAGTACTCAATGCCAGCGTTTTTTCAATGACATCGGCGGGTTCAACTTGCTTCAACCACTCCAGTTGTTTGGTGCGCACCTGTGGATTTTGGGTGTCGAGCAAGAGACCGTAGACGATCGCGATCGCGCCCTGGGGTTCTCGAATACCTGATTGAAGGGATTCTGGCAATTGCCCTAGTAGCGCTTTTGCATAGGCATAGTGTTCGGGTGTTACTGTGCCAATTTGTTCAATCACCTGAGCCGGATTTGCCTGAATATGAGATGGCTGTGAGGCTGATCCGCCACTTGCGAACCCCATCGTCAGCGATTCTTGCCCGTCTAAACTACTCGATGCAAACCTGGGCGTTTGTCCTGCGTACTGACGCTTGGAGGCATCCAGACGACGAATGCGTTGTGCCAGTGGGGGATGGGTTGCGAACAAGTCTTCAAAAAAACCAAAGCGCAACGCGCTGCCAAAAAACATGTGGCTGTTGCTCTCGGCAGTTGGTGTGCGAACGAAGGAACTGTCATGATGACTGGCGATTTTAGCAAGTGCCCCTGCGATGCCTGCGGGGTTGCGCGTAAACTGCACCGCAGACGCATCAGCGAGAAATTCGCGCTGACGGGAAATGGCACTTTTAATGAGCCGACCACAGAGCAGTCCCAAACTCCCCACAACCATGAGTGCAATGCCAAATGCCAGCATCGCATTACCTTTTTCATCGCGCGATCGCCAATCGATGACAATGCGCCCCGTAATGTAAATTAGCAACAGCCCATGCAGCACACCAATGAGCCGAATGTTGAGCCGCATGTCGCCGTTCAAGATATGGCTGAATTCGTGCCCAATCACGCCCTGTAGCTCGTCGCGGGACAGTTGCTCTAACGTACCGCGTGTCACTCCAATGACCGCATCCTTGGGCGTGAAGCCCGCTGCAAAGGCATTAATCCCCTGTTCGCCATCCATCACATAGACGGCAGGAACCGGGATGCCAGCGGCGATCGCCATTTCCTCGACGACATTCAACAACTGCCGCTCTTCAGGATGCGCCATTTCTGACAACAGCAACCGTCCGCCCATCTCCTGAGCAATGACGCTCCCGCCTGCTTTCAACGTTTGAATTTTATACAGACTCCCCAAACCCACCAGCACGATCGTACCCGTGCCAATGGTGAAAAACAGCGACGGATCCCACCAGCTAAAGGCTGCCTTTTTTACAACAGGTGTACAGGGCACCCGTGTAGAGCTAAGCGACGTGGGACTGGGAGAAACACTATTGGGATCACGCGGTCTAAAGCGCTCAGCCGGATCGTTCATATTGGGGCGAACGCCTGGATCGGTAGAATACGTGCGCGATTGGGGGCAGTCAATCGCCACATAACGAGACGATCGTGACTTCGATCCCTTAAACGAACTGGACAGCGTAACTACCGCCGCCAAATAAACCGTGACGATGATAAACAACAGCGATAGCCCAAAAAGCAGGATTAGCTTGCGCGTATTGTTCCGTGCCTGATCCTGATGCTCAAAAAAGTTCATGATGCTCCGTCAGGAGGATTCGGCAGAACCGTATATCCTCCAAAGATGAATGGGGTGAATGGTAGTTAGCGATCGGCGGTCAGCCTGGGAAAGGAGAGTTTTGAGTTTTGAGTAGCGTCTTGCGCTGACAAGCTAGAGAGTTTTGAGTTGGAAGAGCGGTCAGCACTCAGCGGGCAGCTAGCTCTTTAGCCTTTAGCCTTCTGCCTTCTGCCTCCTGCCTTCTGCCTTCCTCTAACTAAACGAAACTCGTGGTGCTACTTTCACTTCTGGAGCGGCTTCTTCGAGCAATTCTGCTGCGGCAAAGTTAAAGCCATTGGCGACTAGATTGCTGGGGAACACTTCGCGCTTGGTGTTGTAGAGCGTCACTGCATCATTGAACGCTTGACGGGCAAAGGCGACTTTGTTTTCGGTGGACGACAGTTCTTCCATCACGCGGGTCATCGTCTGGTCTGCCTTCAAATCGGGGTAGGCTTCAGAGACAACCATCAAACGTCCTAAAGCACCTGTCAGCAAACCTTCTGCGTCACCCAACTGCTGCATTGCACTCGGATCGCCGGGATTCCTAGCGGCGCGGCTGTTGGCAGATAGGGCAGCATTCCGGGCAGCAATCACGGCTTCCAGCGTTTCCCGCTCGTGCTTCATGTAGCCTTTTGCGGTTTCCACCAGGTTGGGAATCAAGTCGTAGCGCCGCTGTAGCTGCACATCAATTTGGCTGTAGGCATTTTTGTAGCGGTTGCGAAGCGTAACAAGACCGTTGTAGCCATCTAACAAGATGAAGCCAACAACCAGTATCAGTACAACGAGAAAAATCAAGGCTCCCATAATGTCTCAGTCCTAGAGTCGATAGGTCGGTGAAGAAAACTGATGAAGCGGAAACGGTCGCGACGATCGACGGATCGTTAGTGCGAGGTTTTAAGCTGTTTTCGCTTTAATTTGCTGTCAACAGGAAATTTTCGCTCAAGCTGAAGTGTGCCCACATAGCGCGTTCTTTTAACAGATTCAAGCGTCACATGACTGAATGCAGAAATTGAGCGGCATCAAGCAAACATTTATCAGCGCTTTGCCAAACTGCTTGCTTTGTTGAAGTTTGTCTAAGATTGAAGAAGCAGGGCTTCGAGTGTTCTCGAATTGCTGCGATCGCCCCGACATTGCCCTGCTATTAAACCAAAGGACTCTTATGATACAAGCTGCTTCTGATACCGTTACCCCACTAGACAATCCCCAGGAATGGAATTTGTCTGACCTGTATCAGGGGTTTGACGATCCACGTTTGGCGCAGGATTTGGCAGATCTGGAAGCACAGGCGGCAGCGTTTCGGCAGAATTATCGAGGAAAGGTAAGCGAGTTGCAGCCAGACGCGATCGCCACTTGCTTGAAAGAACTGGAGGCGATCGCGCAAACATCGGGCTATCTCTATGCCTTTCCTGCACTGGTCTTCTCGGCAGACACGCGCAATGCTGAAGCCAAGCAGATGCAGGATAAAGTGCTGGAAGCCATCACGGGCATTGAGAATCAGCTTTTGTTCTTTGATCTGGAACTGAAAAAGCTGGACGATGCGACGTTTGCAGCACTGGAAGCCACGCCCGTTTTGCAACCCTATCGTCATTACTTCTACAACATTGCCAAGTTCCGTCCCTACACGCTTTCAGAAGACGTAGAGCAGACGCGGAACCAGGACAGCCTTACTGGACGGCAGGCGTTTATTCAACTGCGATCGGTGCATTTGGGCGAGCAAGAATACGAACCCGTCACCACTCCCGATGGCAAAAGCGCCAGCACCGATGCCGAACTGAGTGCGTTGCTCTTCCATCCCGATCGGGAGGTGCGCTATAACGCCTATGCGTCGGTACGCAAGGTGATGCAGCAGCACAACTCGCTGTACGGCTACATTCTCAGCACCGTAGCGCAAGATCACAAGCTGGAAAATCAGATGCGCGGGTATGAGTCCACTCTGCATAAGCAACTCCTTGCCGATGAAGTGTCTGAGCCTGTGTTTCGCGCCATTATGGACGGCACCCGCGATCGCTTTGACCTGTGGCAGCGCTATTACACGCTAAAAGGTCAGGCGTTAGGGCAACCCATTCGCACCTGTGATGTCTATGCGCCGTGGGGCAGTGAAGCGGTGGAAACCTTGCCCTACAAAGCAGGTGTAGAAACCTTACTGGCAGCGCTGGAACAGTTTGACACCAACTATGCCCGTCGTGCCGAAGAATTTTTTATCAATAATTGGGTAGATGCAAAAGTGCGTCCCGGTAAGCGGGGTGGGGCGTTTTGTTGGTACAGCCACGGCAAACACAGCTACCTGCTGCTGTCGTATACGGACGATTACAATTCGCTGTTTACCCTGGCGCATGAAATGGGGCACGGATTACACTTCGCCTGGATTGACGATCGCCAGTCCTATTTCAACAGCAACCCGCCGATGGTGCTGGCAGAAATCGCCTCTACCTTTAATGAATTATTGCTGCTGGATTATTTGCTGAAACAAGCGACTGATAATCCTGCATTAAAGAAGAGTTTAATTACTCGGCAACTTGAAGATCAATTGAATTTACTGTTCCGTCAAAGCACGATCAGTCGATTGGAATTGGCAGTCCACGATCGCGCCAAACAAGGCAGCTTTGATCAAACGTTTGTCAATGAGCAATGGCGATCGCTGTATCAAGAACTTTGTGGCGATGCGGTGGACGTTTTATCCGAACACCAGTACGATTGGGCACGGATTGGACACATCTACTTCAAGCCGTTCTACTGCTATCAATACACCGCTTCCAACATCGTCAGTCTCGCTTGCTATCAGAAATATCTGCAAGTTGGCAAAGACTTCATCCCTGGTTATATGGAACTACTCGCAGCAGGCGGCAGCATGGATCAGGTAGAGGCTTTACGGAAATATGTCGATGTCGATCTAGAAAACCCGGTCACAATTCACGCCGCTTTGAAGTACGTGGAAGGATTGCTAGGTCAGCTTCAAGCAACATTGTAAAACTGTTCGTAGAGGCAGGTTTGTCATTAAAGCGATGAGCTAGATGCAAAGACGCTGGCAAAACCTGCCCATACCAGACGGTAACTTTTTTCGGAAATTACTTTGATTGAATGATTGAATTAATTGAACCAGACAGCAAAACCAAAAAACTGACCGCCAAAGACCTGGGCAAGCTGTGTCCACACATTCCGATCGGTCATCTTACCCACTTCTAAATACGGTGCTGCCGCTGTTCCTTGTAGCCATAGCACGACATCCATTGTGCGCGGCTCTAGAAAGGCTTTGCGAAGATTGACTCCCCTGATTTCGCGTGCCCGCCAGAATGGTACAAGGGTCTTCCCTGCCAGCAACCCGTCTGCTTCGTCTAGAAAGGCTAGCCAGCCATCAATCATGGGTTGCGTCACGCGTGCATTCGGAATCACACCTTTCTGTTTAGGGTTGGGCAGCCATTCACGATCGTTATCCTTCTCTGCTGCAATGAGCTTCCAGGACTGGCGGCTTAGCGCTGTCGTGGTCTGCAAATACTGCAAGGCAGTGGTCATCCGTTGTGGTTCAGCGACCGGAAAGCGTAGCAGATGCACAAACGCCACAATATCCACAAAATCGATGCCGCCAAAGCTGTAGGGATTTTGTTCAGGACGACCATCGACTAGAAACTTGTAGGGTGTTTCTGGTTTCGTGAAAATCACATGCGCCAACGCATCGAAAAATTCCTTTCCATCATGCGCCAGGGCAAATTCGCCGATCGCGCCCAGCAGATTAGTGTAGCCCTGCAACCAGACGGCATCCCCGGCATCGAAGGCGATCGTGAACCCTTTCGCCTGCTGTTCCGTTGTCCGTATCCGATTAATGGTGGCAAAAATGCGCCACAGCGACTCTGTGGATTCAATCTTGCCGTCCCCGTTTAAATCCAGCCGAATGAGTCCCAGTCGCAGCGGCAATTTGATAGCAGGATCTTTGATGGGTGCTAGCGTGGTGCGTACCGTTGCCAGATCATTCAAGAAGGTTTGAAGAATCTGCCGCGTGTCATCGTACCGAATCACTTGTGGGTTGGGGTTTTCTGGAATCGGCAGGCGTAGAAATGGCAGCACACCCGTCACCGAGTTGTGGCGTAACCCGTACCGATACAACGATTGCGCCAAACGCTCAACGCCGCTCATCAACTGTGTCACACCCAAACTGAACCGTGCCTGATCATCCTCTGGCTTCTCTTTCAACCGTGCCAGCATTGCCGCTTCACCCTCGGCAAACTTGCCCGCAATTAAAAAGGGTTCGATCGCAGACGGCGTTTCAATAGCCAGAGTGCGGGGCACCCAGAGCGCCAACAGAAGCAGTGCAGCACAAAAGAGAACGCGCACAGATGATTTCAGCATGAGGTTCGTAGTCGCCGTGGTTAATAGAGGGTCTTACACAACAGTTCTACACTGAAAGATCGGACGTTTCGGGCAAAAACAGGCGTTAGTCTAACTGTGTGTCTTCGATCGCTTTTGCCTTTTGTCGATCGGCGATCGCCCCTTGCGAGTCTCCCATTTTTGATCGAATCTTGCCGCGAAGTTGGTAAGCTTCTGAAAAGTTAGGATCTTGCTGAATGATTTGATTGGCATCGGCGATCGCGCCTTTGTAGTCTTTCAACTCATAAAGTGCATCTGCGCGTGCAAAGTATGCTGATAAGTTCTGAGGATCCAACCGCAAAATTTGATTGAAATCGGCGATCGCGCTTCGATAGTTTTTCACTGCTTGATGTGCATACCCTCGGCTGAGGTAAGCACGAATGTTTTGTGGATCTAAGCGCAAAACCTGGTCGTAATCTTGAAGCGCTTTTTGCTGGTTTTTGAGCGCAAGATAGACACCGGCTCGACTAAAATAGACCTCGCTATTGTGAGAATCGAGACGCAAAACCTCAGTGTAATCTGCGATCGCGCCCTGGTAATCATCGAGATGCACTCGGAATCTGGCACGTTCCAGGTGAGCCTGAGTGTTTTTGGAATCCAACCTCACTGCCTGATCATAGTCCTGCGTGGCTGCTGCTTTCTCGTCTAAGCGCCAGTGTGCTTTGCCCCGTTGCAGATAGGCATCAACATCTTTTGGATTGACGCTCAGAGCTTTGTCTGCACGCTCAATGTCTTGCTTGAGCCTCTGTTGATGCGCTTGTCTGGGGTTTTGCACATAATAGCTAGCCATACTCACCAGTGCAGTGAAGTTAGGAATGAACGCATACAGCGTGCCAATGATTCCTCCCAGTAAGGTGAGCAGATACAGACCCGCTAATCCCGCTCTGGTGCGACGTTTGGCTTTGGTTTCCCGGTGGCTTTCGACCAGGCTCAATGCCAGACCATAGCGTTTGGCAAAGGGTTTCGCGCCAAAGTCATTTTGCTGAAGCAGAGCAAAAATAGCGTGTAGAAGCTGGTCGCGATCGCCCACGGGCACAGAAGCCAGTTGCTTTCGCAGCTTGGCAACCCGAAAGCTGGTGGGAATCGTCAGCGCAATTAAGGCTGCAAACACCAGGAATGGGGGTTGCCCTAATCCCAACAGCATGAGCAGCAGCACGCCGATACTTTGAAACACCACTGCCAGGTATGGATGGCGAGAAAACAGCAGCAGGTTTGCAATTTGCCCACCATCCAACGGGTAAACAGGCAGCAGGTTGAATAGATTCAAGGAAATCAGGATCATGCTGGTGGTATGCACCCAGTCTGGATAGGCATTGGCATCTGAGCCAGAGAGAGCATGATCACCGATCAGAATCGCTAACCCAATGCCCAGCACCAATCCCGGTAGTGGACCTGCCAGCGACACCCAGAATTTTTGCGTCAGCGTGGCATCATCGTTCCGAGCGGTTGCCAGCGCACCCAAGAATGGCACAAAGAAGACGGTCGTATCCTGGTAGCCCGACAGCTTCATGGCAACCAGATGTCCTCCTTCGTGGAACAAAATCGCGCCAAGGAGGATGAGCAGTGTCTCCCAGTTAAACAACTGTGTGTAGCTCACTGCAAACAGGGCAAGGCTGCCCAGCAAGAGCCACACCTTTGCTTTGCGGGAGAATAGCCCTTTAGGTTGTCCTTCCAACCGCTGAAATTCTGCCAGGTCGAGGGCGATCGCGGCATCGGTTGTCAGCGTTGCGCCCGCGTCCTGCTGCCCAGCCTGCTTTTTACTCGACCTTTTATACCGTCCGCGTGCCACTTTCAGCACAGCAGTGAACGCCACCCAGTTTGTGAGACGATAACCACGATCGTCTTCAACTAAATGGACTTCTCCAGCCTTCGCTAAGCGGTTAATGTTCTCCCTCTCATGTGCCTCAAACGTTTCAACAAACCCGTCAGGCGTTAGATTGAGCGGTGTTTTGGTTTGGCTCAGCGCCGCCAGTTTGTCTTTGTGCGCCTGCCAGAGCGTTTCTAAGGAAGCATCTTCGATCGCCTGTAGGATATCTTGAGGATTGTCGCTAAAAAACCCGTAGAGCTTGTTGTTGCCCGTCATGAATCGGGTGCCATCGGCAAAGAAGGTCGAAAAGCCAAAGTTGAATGGAGCAGCGGTATTGTAGGGCTGTTGTACTTCAACCCCGGCATAGGTCTGACACGCCTCATGCCGCAGCAACACATGCCAAACGTGATTACCCTCGGTGCGCTCGGTTTGATAGTAATCGCAAAACTGAAAGCCCAGAGTTTCTAACGCCACGATCGCAGGTTGCAACGTTTCTTTGAGGTGATCGGGGACGGCTTCGATGTCTTGCCGCTGAAACCGGGCATAGGGAAACGTCGTTTGACGCGTCCGCAGGTAGACGATGAAGTAGGGAAAGGCGTAGATGAGAACAACCAGCAGCAAAGGATAGAGCAGAGATGTCATGACACAGAGCAAAGGATAACCATCGCTAGTGTTCCCCTGGTCGATCGTCCGTTAGCATCTGTCAGGGAACCCTGGTGGAAAATCATGACGAGCGTTTTGTCAGTGGGTGAGAGAGCAAAGAGGATGATGATTGGAATGCCTTTCCGCAGACGTGCCACGATCGCCCTCAGTAGCATTCTCTGCCTCTGTTTTGTCTGGATCGCACCTGTCGCCCTGGCACAGCCCTTACCTGCACAACCTCCCACGTTCACCGATCTTTGCTTGCAGCGATCGAGCCTTTTTGCTGAGACCAAACACACGATCGACGTGTTGTTGCAACAAGCGCAAACCTCTAGCTGCCTCCAGGCAAACCAGACGCTTTCACGCCTCACTACGCTAGAACTTACGGATCGTCACCTGGTTGATCTCAGCCCTCTGCGATCGTTCACGCGCCTTACCGTTTTAAGACTGGATCAGAACCAAATCGTGGATCTCAGTCCGTTGAGTACCCTTACCAACCTGACCGCACTCTACCTAAGTGAAAATCGAGTCAGGGATCTCAGTCCCCTGCGATCGCTCACCAACCTGACTGCCCTCTTCCTCATCAAAAATCGCGTCACCAACCTCGAACCACTCCAACCGCTAACCGACCTTAGCGATCTGTTTTTGATTGGCAATCGCATTGATGACATTAGCCCGTTGCGATCGCTGACCAGCCTGACAATCCTTCTGCTCAGCGACAATCGGATCGATGATCTTAGCCCATTAGAACCCTTGCGATACCTGGTGATTCTCGGTCTACGTCGCAACCGCGTCAGCGATCTCAAGCCGCTTCGTGAACTCACCAGATTAATTGAATTAAATCTTGGTGAGAATGACATTACTGATTTGGAAGCGTTGCGATCGTTCACCAACCTGTCAGAACTAAATCTGAGCGATAACCAGATCGATGATCTCAGCCCGTTGCAGCCTCTCCGTCAGTTGACCCAACTTAACCTGCGCCGCAACGATGTTACTGACCTGAAGCCGTTAAGCTCACTGAACAAACTCCAAGAATTGAATCTTGAGGACAATCGTTTGACGGATGTTAGCGTGCTGCGATCGCTCACAAAATTGAAGAAATTGGCTTTGGCAAAGAACGCGATCGCTCAACCACTTTGCCCCATCGAACCAGAGTCCATCTGTCATTTCTAACAAGTCTTCATACTGGTCAATCACTCTGGGAGAAACTCAGGTAGCTGCGTAAATGAGTAAACTGGTCAGCACTACGGATGCCTAAGAGAATCTCTTGACGAATCGCACCTAAGATTGCGACCTGATCAGTGGCAATTAAGTCTTGTAGCGTAGCAACGATCGGAGAAGACGCAGGTGGTGTTCTCCGGCGCAATGCGAGTGACCAGACGGACGTATCAACAATGACGCTCATGCCTGCTGCGTTGCTGTTTGTAATCGTATTCTTCGTCATAGTCGATCGTCCCAAGCAGGTCTAGCACTTGAAGCCGCTTACGGCGTTGAATGTATTCGCGCAGAACCCATTTCTACCAGGGCATCAATGGTTGCCTGGTCATTGAGTGCTAATGCCTCTTGGAGCAGAGATTCGTTGATATTGAGCTGAGTAACCATAACGAATGCTGAATAACCGCTCGGATAGTCCACTGATAGTGCGCTTTCTCCGACTCTAAACTAACGCTATGAGTCGCCATAGAGATCTTCTCGACGGAAGGTGAGAGCGGGAGAGGCTAACCCAACCGGGTAGGCTGAAATCTGGAAGGGCGATCGCTGGGGAGTAGGAACAGATGGCTCATCAATGACCAAAACAACGCGATGCTGCCCAGGCAAAAGATCGGGCGGCACTTGTAGCGTGAGCTGCCCATCTGCGGTGATCGTCGCTGTGGTTTCGATCGTTCTCATGCCGCTGTCCAGAATGCTTTGAATTGAGTCTAACGCTTCACCCCTCATCCCTCATCCCTCCCCTTTCATCCCTCATCCTTTAGCTTTTATCCTTTCTCCTTTCTCTTACCTGCTCCCGCAACCGCAACACCTACTCTTCCTTGTAGCCAAGCTCGATCGCCGAATTTTATGGCAGCAGGATAAGGCTGTCACAATATTGAGGACGGAAGAGGCGGAAGTCTCATTGATCTAGAGTCAAAATGGTTTGGCTACGGTAGCGCTCAGCGATCGCCATGACGGTGGCATCGACAAAATCAATCCGACTATCGGTGTACTGAGCGAGAATCGCTGCGACTCGAACCAAATCTTGCTCTGTGAGAGCCGTTAAGCGAAAGCGGCTGGCAGAAAGTCCTTGCAGGAAAGCAACAGTAATTGCGGTGCCAGCATCACGCCCTACCAGATACGCAACTTCAGTTAAGGTCGTTTGCGGTAGCAGGATGCTTTGCTGTTGGAGGTAGACACTGACGGCGGCGGCATGGCTTTGATCAGTCCGGTTGAGCAAGGCAACGACAAAACCTGTGTCTGCTACAGCGGTGATTGTTTCCACGTCCATCCGGTATTGGCTGTAATCTCAGACTGTAGGATTGCTTCTGACTGTTCACTCAGTTGAGGAGAACCAGAAAATAGTCCAATTAGCGGGTCGGGCTGAGGCTGGGATAGTGATGATTCAAGCTGCTCATCAATGACCAAAACAACGCGATGCTGCCCAGGCGAAAGATCGGGCGGTACTTGTAAGGTGAGTTGCCCATCTGCGGTAATCGTTGCTGTAGTCTCGATCGTTCTCATGCCAACGTCCAGAATGCTTTGGATTTAGTCTAACGCTTCACCCAGGCGCGACTAGCTTTAAGTTAAAGGGCGCAAAATTTGCACGTCAATTCTAAAGGCTTGTGTGCTCTCTGCTAAGCCTTCATTGGCTGTGATTAACGGAATAGAGTTAGACGCTGCCACTGCCAAATGTAGAGCATCGAGTGTACGAAGGGAGGTTTCAAAGCGGCTTAGCCAATCTCGCGCCATGTCGTAGTGAGCGGGTTCCAGCGCTAACCGAGTATAGAAACCGCTATCAAGGTCTGTTTGAAACCGATCGACGATCGCCTGTGCGTCTTCCAGCGAGATTTCTGACATTCTGACGCGGCGAGCTAAGGCTGAAATGATCTCCACCTCTACGAGTTGACTGACGGCTGGCTCAGATTCGTTCCGAAGTAATGCCTCGATCGCATCACTCAGCGCTTCTCCCAATAAAACGGTGCGACAACGCTTGTCTCCAAATAGATCAATCGCGTTCTCCCTGACGTGCTTTGATCACGGTTGCACTCAAAGGCTCTCCCTTAGCTTGTAACGAGTCTCGAAACCGCTTTGTATCAGCAAACCATTGCTCTCTGGTTTGTAGCGGCACTAAACGAGCAACCGCTTTCTCGTCCTCAACCAGCACAATCTCTTCTCCTTGAGCAACTTGTTGTAAAAGGGCTTTGAGATTACTAGCGGCTTCTTCAATGCTGATTCTTAACATAGTGCTTTGCCGTGTAGCTTGCTAAGGCAATAATGCCGCTGGTATCCGCTAGGACATCGATTCTTGCCACAGCAGTTCTTCGTCTCGCTCTGAAAGATCGCCTCTGCCACTAGCTCCTAAACCAACAGAACGAGGAAGCGATGTCTGGCTACTGGAAAGATAGCGCTCGATCGCGTCTTGAATTAACTCGGAAGCAGGACGATTTAGCTGCTGAGCCAATTTCTCTAGCGCTAACGTCGCTTCTTCAGATAAGTAGACTGTCGTTGCTTTCATGCTTCATACCTTAGCAGATTGAGAATAGCGCGATCGCCTCTCATCTCTCTTCATCCGTCATCCTTCTTTTCACCCTTCGCAAAACTCCTCAAAGAGCTGGAAGAATCTTGTCAGAGCCTCTTGCTCGTCGGTTGAGTGGAAGACAATAATGCTGTCCCACGACTGGGAGGACTGGATTTGAAAGCGATGTTGTATCCAGTCTTGAAACCCATCGAAGCTTTTTTCCTGCTCAGTCAAAGGCAGATTCAGTTCTCGCCGCGCCAAGCTGTAGCCCAGTAGTAGCATTTTGAGCCGTGTGAGAGAGGGTCGCCCCAGATACATACCCGGTCTTGCCTGGATTCGATGCAGCAGCGGATAGAGATATTCCGCCTGGTGCGCGGCTGGGTACTGAATCGCTTCTTGCATGATGACCTCTCAAAAGGTTGTTTCCGTAACCTGGAACGGCTGACCACGAAACGCTTTGTTGTGGAACTGAAGATTCGCTAACCAGGTTTTTCTGGGGGTGCCACGAGGATGATGGTTATCAAAAATGATTTCTGTATCTTCGATCGTAACGGCAATGCCTTCGTGCCGACCATTTTCAGAAATCGCGCTCCCTGGCACACTGTCATCGTAGATGTAACTGTCTAAACCTGTGCTGGCTCCTGTGTACAGTTTGATGTGCTGACCTGAAATGGTTTGCGTAATCAAGTAACGCTTGATTGCCTCGGCACACTGAACACACTCAAAGTTTGTGTAGCGACTGACAATCTTGCCAATCTGCTGAAGCTGCTCATCTGTAATGCTGTTACTCGCCACCCCTCATTCTTTCCCCTACCTCCCAACTCAAAACTCTTAACTCAAAACTCATAACTATTTCATCTCCCTCCTCACCCGCTCCCGCAACTGCAACACCCACTCTTCCTTGTCGCCAAGCTCGATCGACTTTTGGTTTTAGTTTGACTCGGTGAAAAGGGATTCAAGATCGCGATAACCACTAACAACACGAACAATATTAATGCCGTCTGGTCTGGGGTAGTAGAAGACAATGTAATCCTGCACTGCAAAGCCGCGTAGATTGGGAGCTAGTGCTTCGTAACGTTTTCCCATCTTTGGAAAATTAGCGACTTGCTTACACTTCTGACGAATTGCTTCAAACAAGCGACTGGCGGCACTGGCGTTACGTTGAGCAACATACTCACAAAGCTCATCTAAGTCGCGAACAGCTTCCTCTGAAAATGAGTAGCTATTCATGTTTCTGCTTGCTTTGACATCTGAGTAATTTTTGCTTGAAGTTGGGCAAAGACTGTTTCTCCGTCTACCACTTGTCCTCGCTGAATTTGGTCTGTCCCTATTGCAATTTTCTGTCGCAGTGCTTCCAATTGCTGCTCTCGTTCTAGCAGCTTGAGAGCGGCAATAATCACGTCATCGGCGGTGGCGTATTTGCCTGTGGCTAACTGTGCTTGAACCAGTTGCTCGTGTTCGGGTTTCAAAACAATACTCATAATTCACAGCGAGAGGATGATTCTTACAGTGTAGTGGCTGTTTTTGTAGCAGTTACAGTCATCGCTCAAGTCTCTCATCGCTTCCCCTACGCCCCACACCTCATACCCTTCATCCCTCATCCCTCCCGCTTCATCCCTCATCCCTCATCTTTTAGCCTTTTATTCTTTAGCTTTTCTCTCACCTGCTCCCGCAACTGCTTGTTACGTCACGGCAATAACTCCAGATATTCTAATCCTCTCGGTTTAATCAGGCTGAAGTGCCGTCGATCGAGCGTCAGTATGCTTGGCAGATGATAGCGTTCTGCCAGTGCAACCAGACTCGCATCGACTAATCCCAGAGGAACGCCTTTGTAGCGAGTCATAACGTCTAATGCGCTTCTGATGTCCTCAAGCTCTACGGTGAGGTAGTTGAAATAACCGTCTGCGAGATCTTGGATAAACGCTTGTGCCACAGCCTCACCCAAATACTTGCTGACGAGATAATCAACTTCGGGTAAGACGGTTGAAGGCACCGTAAGCGTATTTGCCCTGGCAACGTCGATCGCTGCTTGATAATGACGATCATCTCGATCGAGCAAGGCAATAAGACCGCTGGTATCCGCTAGGACATCGATTCTTGCCACAGCAGTACTTCGTCTCGCTCTGAAAGATCGCCTCTGCCACTTGCACCCAACCCAATAGAAGGAGGAAGTAATGTATGGCTACTGGAAAGATAGCGATCGATTGCGTCTTGAATTAACTCGGAAGCAGGACGATTTAGCTGCTGTGCCAGTTGCTCTAGCGCTAACGCTGCTTCTTCAGATAAGTAGACTGTCGTTGCTTTCATGCTTCATACCTTAGTAGATTGAGAATAGCGCGATCGCCCTTCATCTCTCTTCATCCCTCATCCCCCATCCCTCATCCTTTCCTTTACCTGCTCCCGCAACTGCAACACCCACTCTTTCTTGTAGTCAAGCTCGATCGCCGAATCTTTAGGGCAGCAAGATAAAGCTCTCACAGTGTTGGGGACGGAGGATGCGAAAGTCTCGTTGATCTAGGGTCAAAATGGTTTGGCTACGGTAGCGTTCAGCGATAGCCATTACAGTGGCATCAACAAAATCAATCCGACTATCTGCGTACTGGTCAAGAATCGCTGCGACTCGAATCAAATCCTGTGCAATTAGAGCTGTTAAGTGAAAACGACTGGCAGAGAGTCCTTGTAAGAAAGCGACCGTGGTTGCAGTGCCAGCATCACGCCCGACCAAGTAAGCAACTTCAGTTAAGGTCGTTTGTGGTAGCAGGATGCTTTGCTGTTGGAGATATACACTGACTGCGGCTGCATGACTTGCATCCGATCGATTAAGTAAGGCAACGACAAAGCCTGTGTCTGCTACAGCGGTAATTGTTTCCACGTCCAACCAGTGTTAGCTGTAATCTCGGACTGTAGAATCGCTTCTGACTGTGTGCCAAGCTCAGGAGTACCGGAAAAGAGACCAATCAAAGGATCAGTTTGAGCCTGAGGCAGTGATAATTCAAGCTGCTCATCAATAACAACAACAACGCGGTGCTGACCAGGCGAAAGATCAGGCGGCACTTGCAGGGTAAGTTGCCCATCTTTAGTAATCGTTGCTGTGGTCTCGATCGTTCTCATACAAACGTCCAGAATGATTTGAATTTAGTCTAACGCTTCACCCAGGCGCGATCGCCCCTCATCGCCCCTCATCTCTCTTCATCCCTCATCCTTTAGCCTTTAGCCTTTCTCTTACCTGCTCTCGCAACTGCAAGACCCAATCTTCCTTGTAGCCAAGCTCGATCGCTCTCTCAAGATCTTTAAATGCTTCTGAGTAGCGGTTTTGCCTGATATATGCGATGCCTCTAGCTGCGTAGACGATCCCAAGAGTGGCATCAATTTCAATCGCTCGGCTATAGGCGGCAATTGCCTCTTTCAGCTTGTTCTTGTTTAACAGTATATTGCCTAGATTGTAGTAAGCTAATGTATCTTCAGGGTCAAGCTTAATCGCTTTGTGGTAGGCAGCGATCGCCTCGTCGAATTTGTTTTGGTCTTTCAGCAAAGCGCCTAGATTGTTGTAAGCTAATGTATTTTCAGGGTCAAGCTCGATCACTTTGCGATACGCAACAACTGCCTCATAGATTTTGTGTTGACCTTGCAGCGCAAAGCCCAAATTAAACCATGCAATCGGGTCATCATAGTCTACGTGTGTTGCCTGTCTGAACACCCTCTCAGCTTTGGGGTAATCCGTCATTGCTATATAAACGTATCCCTGTCCCATCATTGCAAGCGTGTTCTGGGGACGTTTTTTCAGCGCAGCTTCCAGAATTTTGAGTGCATTTTCGTTATTCCCCTTACTGCGCTCAGCCATAGCATCACTAAACTGCCATACGTCCCGAAGATTTTGCTTCTTCTGCTCTAAGTTTTCGCTGACCTTGTTGAGCTTTGCCTTCTGTTGTTCAAGTTTTGCTTGTACTTGCTGTTGCACCTGTATTGCCTGGTTTGCCTTTAGTTCCGCATCCTTACGCTTTGCTTCTGTAGTTGTTAGCTTTTCTTTTGTACCGTTCAGCTTTTCTTCTGCAAGTTTCTGCTGTTGATCTGCACTCTTACGCTTTGCTTCTGCATTTGTCGCGTTTTTATCTGCATGTTTCGCCTTCTGATTGGCATCGATCGCGCTTTGATCTGCAAGCTTCACTCTCGTTTCTGAATCCTTCGCGTTTTGAACTGCAACGATCGCCTCTCGAGTCTTGAAGAAGGCAAATACTCCTGCACCCGCCGCAATCGCCACTAGACAAAACACCACGATCGCCGCCACCCTCACCCGTTTTCTTGCTTTCTCACCCTCAGCCAGCAGTTGATTATATTCATCCTCAAAGATGCGGCTGGCAGTGATGTATTCCTGTTGCAGTGCAGTTGGTGTGGGTTCTTTGCCGTTGCTGCCAGCCAACCAAGTTTCGGCATCGGCTAAATCCATCTTTCGCAGCAGGAAGCTGTCATCGCGTCCGCGCTTGTTCCACTCGATCGCCTTTACCTGTAAGCGCGTGTGCATTCGCACGTAGGGTAAATCGGTGTCGATGGCACGTACCAGTTGAGCAAAGGCAACGTCATCGTTCCATGCTTGAAAGGCAATCCAATTAAGGGGACGCAGTGCGGCATGAACAGTGGATGCGTCTACCGTGCGACACACCACTGGAATCAGGCGCTTGTTGTGCTTTACCGCATGGTCAATTTCTTGCTGGCAGTATTGGGATGCCACCGAATCGGGACTGAGGATGAAGACAAACGTATTGGCGGCTTCAATGCCAATTTCGATCGCCCGCCAAAAGTCTTCTGCTGCCTCAATCGATTGCCAATCGACCCACGCATCCCGGTTTTCGCCTTTGAGTCGCGTTAGAAGCTGACGCGCAAACTCACTATCGCGCCGCGAGTAAGAAATGAACACATCATGATCTACGCGATCGCGGCTGGAACTGGAGATGAAAACAGCGCTATCCGCCATGTTTATTTCCTCGGATGCAAAAATTCCTGCAACCAACGTAGCATCTATCAGAACGAGCCAAACCTCGGAGGTTTAGACCATCACGTTGATGGCATGTTCAGCGCTTGATTGAAACCTCCGAGGTTTTAATCCATTCGGGATCGATCGCGTTACATTTGCAATGCTTCGATGCACTACGCGATTGTCATTGAGCAACTTCGCAGTTACACCGCATCCCATTCCAGGAAATAGTCAAACTGCTCAAAGTCAAGTGCAACCTTCAGGTGTTGTTGAAAGTAAGCGGAGTGCAGGAATATAGGGCATCAGTAAGGAAGCAGGTAGAACGGGCTTACACAAACCTCGGAGGGTTTAACCAGACACGAACCTCCGAGGTTTTAGCACAAGGATCGGTTTCTGGTTAGGATAGAAGCGATCGTGCCGTTCCGCTCAGCACCATGATCCAGACGAAGCCGCGCTTTCTTAGCTTTGACGAGTATCTGTCCTACAACGATGGCACAGAGAACCTGTACGAGCTTTTTAATGGAGAGTTGATCGAAGTGCCACCAGAATCGGGACTGAATGTTGAGATTGCCAACCTCCTCTTTGCTATCTTCCTGCCGATCGTCGGACATCGAAGGCTCCGAGGGCACGGGTTAGAGCTTGAAGTGAGAGGCGAACCACGCAATCGTTACCCGGATCTGACCATCATTCGTGCAGAACACCTTGAGCAGTTGCAGCGGCGCAATACGCTTCGGCTCTCGATGGCTCCGCCTGACCTTGTGATTGAAATTGTCAGCCCCGGCGAGTTGCAGCGCGACAGAGACTACACAGCGAAACGGATGCAATATCAGGATCGTGGCATTCCCGAATATTGGGTGGTCGATCCGCAACGGCAAACCATTCTGCTGTTGGTGTTGCAACAGGATGTGTATGCAGAGATATCGACGTTCAGCGGTAGCGATCGGCTCTATTCGCATCAATTGGGGGCGCTTGATCGGACGATCGCGCAGGTCTTTGCAACCGAACACCTAGAGGCTTAGTAGAATGGGTTAGCGAAGCGTAACCCATGCTGTTCAAGGACTGATGCGTTACGTTCGCACTAACGCATCCTACCCCACTAACGCATCCTACACCCCACACCCATTATGTCGTTGGCTCCTTGTACCCCAAATAACGCCTTAGTTCCTCGTGAACCTGATGGTAGAGCGTGGGTGGTTCTCCTTTTAGCCCCACCAGGCTGTAGAGATTCGTGGGGCTTTCTTCCCGTCCCCGCAGCAGATGTTCGCCGACAAACACTACGTCAACCTGGTCTTGCACCAGTTGATACAGCGAGTCCGTGATTAAAATATCCGTCCAGAAGTTTTTGGTCAGCCCTTCTACACGACTGGCAACATTGACCGTATCGCCCATGACGGTATATTCCAACCGTCGCAGCGAACCAATGTTTCCAGCAATCACTTCGCCATAGCTAATGCCAATGCCGTGATACAGCAGCGTTTTACCTTCTTGCAGCCACTGCGATCGCAACTCAGCAAGTGATCGACGCATCCCTAACGCCGCACGAATCGCGTTCATCGCATCGGTCTGTTCCCCGTAGGAAACAGGAGAGCCGAATTCTGCCATCACCGCGTCGCCAATAAATTTGTCGATCGTGCCACTGGCAGCCGCAACCGCTTCTACCATTGCGTTCAAATAGATGTTGAGCAGCGCAACCAACTGTTCGGGCGGCAGTTTGTACGACAGCGTGGTGAACCCGCGAATATCACAAAACAACACGGCAGCTTTGAGCTTGCGTCCCTGCAACAACGCCTGAAAGTCTTCTGGCTGGTTCAAAATTTCTTCGACGATCGGCGTTGCTACATACCGTTCCAGCGTGCGGCGCAGGCGGAGTTTTTCAAGCTGATCGCTGACGGCTCCGGTACCTAAGAAGGACAATCCGCTAAGACCGATCGCCAGCAGCGGTGTGGCAACAGGGAGAATCAAGCCTGCGAAGACAAAGCTGCCATAGCCGATGAGGAACCACAGACCAGCCAGGGCGATCGCCAGAAAGAAGCGTTGGGTAGCACGTTTAGAAAGTTGACTAATGGCAAGCCCAATGCCAGCAATACCGATAAAAAGATAGAAACCTTGCCAGTGTGGATTGGGAACCACTTCTGCCAGCGATCGGTTCTCTAACAGGGTGGCGATCGCGTTGGCGTGAATTTCGACTCCCGAAACATCGCCGAAGGGAGTGGAGTGAATGTCCTGGAGAAAGGCAGCGGTCGGACCAATCAGCACAATTTTGTCTTTGAACACCTGCTGCTGCTTGAGCAATGCCCAGTTTTTGGGATACAGCATGTGCCAAAACGAAACCGTTGGGAACGTATTTTGCCCCCCGTAGAAGAAGATGTAATCCCCTCTGGGTGGGGTGAATGGCAGTCTAGAGGCTCGGACACTGGCTTCGTCGAACGACATCAGGGTGGGCTGCGATCGCCGTAAATCGGCATCAATGCGGTTGAGGTACGCACTGGCAAACCGTCGAAACCGCCCATCGGGTTCGGTGAGATAGTTTATGAAGCCGATCGATTTCGGCTCGATTTGAAACATAGGATCGGGATAGACCAACTGATCTAACCCACCACCATTGCTTTGAGAAGAGGTGTGTAACGCTGCCAGCGTCACCCGTCCCGCATACTTCTGTAAGGTCTGCTGAAGGCGGCGATCGTCATCGGGTCGTTCACTCGGTAAATCCCACAACACATCCACTGCAACCGCTTTTGCGCCTGCTGCCATCAGCTTGTCGATCGCCTCCGCATAGGCAGTCCGCCGCCAGGGCCAGGATTGAATCGCTGCCAGCGACTTCAACTCCTTGGAATCGCGCCCTCGCGTGAGTGAATCATCGTCGATCGCCAGAATCACCACCTGCTGAGACGGCGCAACGGGTCCTCGCAGCCGAAAAAAGAGTGCCTGCGTTTGTAATTCCAATTGCCACAGGGGTTGGAAATTAACAGCCGTAGCGATCGTGCTGGTCGTTGCCAACAAGCTAATGAAGATCGGCGCGATCGCGGCTGGTCTGACCTGCCATCGACGGTTCGGTTGGGTCATGCACCCCTTCGCTCCTACAACAATTTGTCCGTAAATGAAGTACTTCAGTGGAGAGTTTTGAGTTGAACAGAGAAGAGTGAAGAGTTTTACCCTTTACCATTTGCCATTCATCCTTTTCCCACTTCCCCTGCCTCCTCTGCCTTCTGCCCTCTGCCTTCTGCCCTCTGCCCTCTGCCTCCTGCCTTCTGCCGTACTCACGGTCTAAAAGGGCAAGCGAATCGGCACGGGAAGCCCTGGAATGGAAACGCTTGGTAGCCGAATGGGGAAAGGTACACCCGGAAACAACTGCTGAAAGCTTGCCTGAATCTTTGCCATTCCAGGCAGCGACAGGGTAAAGCCATTAAACAGACTGCCCTGAAGCAAGTTGGTAAAATCGCTTTGAGTCAGCTTTTCGACCAATCCTACTGAGCCTGTAGGACTCACACTGACCTTTTCACCGCCTTTTAGCACCACCTGATTTGGGTCAGTCGGTGGTGTTGCAGGGGTGGCGATCGGCGCACTGGAGCCTTCCGCTGGATCGGATGATGGCGTGGGAGTTGGTTCTGCCCTGGGAATAGGCAGTGATGGCACGATCGAAGGGATCGAGAATTGCTTGCTGCCAGGAGCGGGGTCTTCGTCGCTGTTAGGAGACTGCTGGCGGGTGACAATCACTTCGCCCTCCAGGACTTTAATGGCTGTTTCTCCCGCTTCGGTTGCTTCCAGCACATACGTGGTGCCGCGCACGCCTGCCACAACGGATGATGTACAGCCATTCATTGCCCCGTTCACAAGAAGCGTTCCCTGCCGCAAGCGCGCACATTGACCAACGGTCAACACCGAGTTGTGGGCTAGCCGACCGATCGCGCCTGTGTTAAAGGTCAACTGTGCCCTGGCTTTTCCTGTACGAACACGCTGTCCTTTATTGGCTGCGTCGTTGACCCTGGCTTGCCGATTTTGAATAAACACTTGAGAGCCGTCTAAAACCTGCGTAATTTTGGCTTGGTTAATGGACGGCGTTTGAGCCATGAGCGGCGATCGGGTCGCCAGCACAAGGCACAACGCACAGAAAAACAGCAGCAGGCGATTCAACCGACCGCTGGTGGGAAGCCATTGAGAAATCGTCAACATAAAAGTGACTCCAGAGCACTACCAGTACCATTGCGTGAACGTAAGGTAGACTCCCCTGATGATCGAAGATGCGCGTAGCTAGTAATCCCATTTTGGGCGTGAGAATCATTTCGTAAGGGCGAACAGCCGCTCGCCCTTACTGCGATTGCTCCATAAATCAAACGGCTCCTGCCTCTCTCTACTCAGGGATGCAGCGCTATTCCAGAGAGTTTTGGGTGGAATTTATGTAGCTTCAACGGTTGTCCTCCAGCAAGGCACCCTAAAGAACGGTGAGGCAACCATGACAGCGGCTTCCACGATAGACACGGTTGAGCGCCGAAAAGTGCCTGCGATCGAGGGCTTCTACGGCAACTTTCGTTTGAATAAGCCACACCAAAGAGTGTGAGCGTCTCGCTCACGGACGCGAGCAAGATGCTCGCACTGTGGCTAACCCATGTGACAACCGCTGTAAAGTGCATTTAAGACTCGCGGACATTTAGAAAAGCCCCAGATTAATTGTCATACTCACGCCCAGAATCAGACCACTGAAGTCGATCGTAGAATCAGACGAGTTGCCAAAGCTATAGCCCACAAAGACGTTGAATTGAGTATTCCGAAATGCGGTGTAGGTCAGACGAGCTGCCAACTGGTGGTACTGATCATCCCGTTTAATCGCGGTAAAGTTTGCCAGCGCAAACTGATAGTCGAGTCCCACCTGAAGGTTGGGCTGGAAGTCGTAGCTAAAGGACGCAATGAATGAATTCAGCAACCGCGATCGGATATCAGGGTCAGCAAAACTCAGTCGTAACTGGTAAAACGTATTCAGCGATAGCCGCTTGTTTAGTTGATCTCGACGACTTAGCTCAAAACGGAGCGCGTGATCATTCAAAAAGCGAGTGCCTACAGGCAACCCTGGGATTTTGCTCCCCGCAATAAATAGCTGTTGGTTGCTCCAGCCAATCTCACCAAACATGGTGGGCGACAGCCGCTGAAAAATGCCTGCTCGAAACCGCAGCTCGTTGTAGTCAATTTGCGACTGCGTGTTGTAGCGAATCAAGTTGCCATCGATCGAGCCAACAAAGTAAGTATTGCGTCCGATGGCTGGCGCTGTAAACAGCGTTAACCCCGGTCTGACTAACCCGTCATCCACAGGATCGACCGCTGAGAATACGTTGCTGCTGCGAAAGTAGTCAACATGCACCAGAAGAAAGACAGCGGGCTGGCGCGGCGGTGGCGGTGGCGGCAACGGTTGCAGGGGCAAACAACCTAGCTCTGGATCGGGCTGAACTCCTGACGCACAGGGAGCCTGTTGTGGGTCTGTAGCGCCTTGCCCGATCGCGTCGTCTGCTGTTCCAGCGGGTGCTCTGGGAGGAGCTTGCAGCCGGAGAACGCCCAATTCGGGATCGCCATCACTAGGCTGAGGCTTGCTGTCAGGCTGGTTAGAACGATCAGTCTGGCTAGAAGCAGGTGCAGCATTCTGTGCGATCGTCTCGGCGATCGCGGGATCTGTAAACGGATTGGATGAAGCAGCGTCAGCCTTTGTAGGGGCGATCGTCGCTTGCAGCGGTTGCAGAGGCAAGAGAGCAGCCGCACGATAGCGTTGTCGTTGGGGAGTCGTCAACGGCTTTGGCGGGCGAGGTGCCGGAGCCACAGTGGTGGTGATTGGAGGTGCGATCGATTGAGAGGCAGCCTCAGCACTAGGGAGTGCAAGGGTCTTGGGCATAGACCCGGCGAAGCTGCTAAACCAGACGCTGCTCCAAAGCAAAATCTGCTGCCAGAGGTTTAACCGGAGGGGTAGATGAAGCCCAAAGTGAATCGATGAGTGACGAGTCTGCAAGTCAGGAACCGTGGAACTACTGAGTTTTATACTGCAAACGCTAGGAACTGCGCCAGGGAACACAACAGCTTTGATAGCTTTGGAAAAATTACCTCTTCTAGCCTATGCCATTAGGCAACTCAAACAAATGTAATGCCATCGCTCAAATTAGGGATTGTTCGCGTTTTAGGTGACATTTAGATTTGATAAAAGTAAGCTTATGAGTAAGAGGCTTCATATCTGCTTTAATTAAAGTGCGGTTATACACGTAAGAGGAAACACCTAACCTCGTCTAAATCCTGAAAATCTTTGCCCTGAGACTCTTCCTGACGCGATCGATGTCGAGCGCAAGTGCATTAAAGCTGTCGGCACTAAATAGTCGTTCAGACTACATGCCACAGGCTTTGAAGTGCAAGTCAGGGAATGGGATCAGCCAGCTTTTCAGGCAGCGTAGCAAGGGTGCGATCGCTGAGTGGTCTTGAACGCTTGGAGTCACTATGTCTCGCAAATTCTTCCTGATCGTCACATTGAGTCTGTTTAGTGCTGGAAATCTGCTTCTACAGCAGCCAGCCAGTGCCGAAACCCCACTCACCAAAGCCACTGTTCAGGCACTTCGCAATCAAGTCCAGCTCATCTTCAAAAACCGCGTCACTCGTGCTGCTCGCAATGCCGATACGATGACCCCTGGAGATTCTCTGGCAACCGCTCGACAAGCCTTCGCAGAGCTACGCTTCAACGACAAATCTGTGGCACGCATTGGTGAACGGGCACTGTTCCAGTTTGTCCCCAACACGCGTAACTTCTATCTGGGCAACGGTACAGCCCTCTTGCTCATTCCGCCTGGGCAAGGACGGACGAATGTGCGAACCCCTAATGCGGCAGCAGGGATTCGTGGTTCAGCGCTGTTTGTGCGCTACAACGAAGATACCAACACTACGATCGTGGGAGCGCTGACGAATAGCCGCATTGAGGTGTCCAATGGCGATAATCCTCAGGCACAGACCCTCAAAGCAGGGCAGATGGCAGTCATCATTCAAAACCAGGTTATTCGGATCTATAACTTCGATCTGAACACGTTTTACCAAACTAGCGAACTGGTCAAAGATTTAGATTTACCCCTCAGCAAAGCCACACCAAACGCCGATCCAGGGATTGCTGCGGTACAGGCAGAAACTTCTCAAGCCGTCAAGGAACAGGCACCTATGACTGGTCAGGTGGCTGAAAATCCTGCCTTTGTTAGCCTCACGCCCACTCCTGGTGCTCAAGCAGCCGTCACTCCCAATCCTTTAGGTGCGGCGACACCGATTCCTTCTGGCTTCGATCGAGGAACAGCGCGACAGACCATTAACTCGTCCCAGCCATCACCATCAGAGACCCGCCCAAACACCTCACCCTCTATTCCTCCCGCTCCATCTGCGGTACCGCCGACAACGCCAAGCGTTTCAACACCTGTTCAGACAGCGATCCCACCCGTACCAGCACCACCTGCTGCTCCAAACCCAGGTACTGGAACAGTTGTGCAGCCGCCGCCCACAACCACACCCGCACCTGTCACGCCTGCACCAGTGACACCCGCACCAACGATCACTCCAGGCACTACAACACCTGTGCAGCCATCTATTCCAGCGACACCAACCCCATCTCCCGCTCCAACGCCAACCACACCTGTGCAGCCATCCATTCCAGTAACACCGACACCATCCCCCGCTCCAGCACCTACGACACCCATATCACCACCAACGACATCTCCTGCGCCAACCCCTGCCACACCTGCGACTCCTGCCACACCCGCAACGCCTGCAACGCCTGCAACGCCTGCCACACCTGCTACGCCTGCAAGTAGCGCAGCGCCCCGTCCAGCACCTGTGTCGCAAGTAACCACAAACGTGACGACGGGTGCAGTCGGAGTCCAAACGACGGTAACAACCCCAGGAGTGGTTACCTCGCCCTGATCAACCCGTTCCCTGATCAACCCGTTCCCTGATCAACGCGGAACGATCGCAGACGCTCTAGGGCGCGTCATCAATTCAGCTCCGAAACCTTTGGTATTAGCATTGTCGCGCCCGTCCCAATACAAAGGCTAGGGGCTGGAACCTTGGCAGCAAGCCATGTGTAGTCGTAATTGATGACAGCCCCTAGGCTGAGACAATTTGCTGCATCGTCCACCACCAGAGGTTGCGATCGTTTTTCTTCTGCCAGTACCAGTATTCGCAGCCCCACAACATCACGGTGTTGTAGCCCAAATCGGTCAGCGAGTTGACCAGGTTACTGGTGCGCTTTGGCGTGCAACTGGGATATTCTGCCTTTGCCATTGCCACCAGTTGATTGGGTTCCCACGGTTCTGCCTGCGCTTCAGCAATCCAATCTTCTTTGTTGCTGTTGACCAGGCTAGTTTGCCACTCCTTAAGTTTGTGCCAGTAGGGTGGTTGCGGCTGGAGGTAAAAGGCTGAATTTCCAGCCGGTACTTTCGTGTAGACATTAATGCCCACGCTATCTGCCATTTGCATACTTTCCTGAAAGGCGCGATCGTCCTCTGCCAGGTCAGCCGCAGGTAAGCTAATGGCTGTTGTCATCAAGAGCTTCTGGTGGGGCAGCGCCAGCGATCGCACCAGCTCGGCTTCCCGGCGCACGTATTCATAGCTCAGATAGCGTCCAGCCGTAATATCCAGGCGAGTAAACGGCTCGTTTTCAATCTGCCAGTATTTGAGGTTTGGTGCGTCACGGGTATGGTTGACCACCGCCTGAGTGAACCGCAAAGCGCGATCGGCGATTTCAGGATTTAGATCTACCGCTGCCCGGTTCGTAGTATCTAGACGCGCACGCAGCCAATCGGGGAAATGAAACTCGGGCCAGCGCGGTGCTTTCATGCCGACTGTGAGCACCACCTCAATGCCATGTCGATGACTCTCTTCCAGTAGCCAGTCTAAAGCGGTGAAATCGAACTGCTGTTCGGCTGGCTCAATTTCATGCCAGTAGCTACAGAGGCGAATGCGGTTAAAGCCCAGAGAGCAAACTTGACGAAAGGCTTCCTGGTAATCCAACCCCATATAGTGACATTGAAGCTGGCTGAATGTAGTGCCCAGGTTAGAGGGTCGCTTTAACCCCATTGCTCGAAGTCCCAAGTCAGGGCGTGTCATTGCCTGTAGGCGATCAACACTCAACGCCATCCAAAAAGCAACGCCTGACATTGTTAAGTGCGTAAACCGTCTGCGTGTCAATGGCATAGTCCTTTGTGGTTTTTTCATGTCACCGCACTCTAAGTTCATTTAGAATGCCCGACGACTTCAAAAGCACGACACACCCCAGGCTGATCTCACCTTGACCAGACCGCGCTCAAATTTTGGCGTTTGCGACCCAACCTGCTACCCTTCTCTGGCAGTACGTGAGCCTGATGTACGAGTGCTATTTAGCAGAGCTGATCCCGGCGGCGGTAGGAGCAAGTACAGGCGTTTTACGGACTGGTAGCGGACGCTTTTGCTTGATGCCACGCGGTGTAACCACCCATTTGTTGACCCCATGCAGATGATCGTATAGCCCGACCACCGCAATCATGTTTTTCAGGATGGTGTATAGGAAGATGATGACCGCATGTTGCAAAAAATAGAAGATCGGATACCGAACGGCAGCGACCTTCATGGTGACCAGCGTTTGGTAAACACCGCTCGAAAACGTAACGACTGTGCTGAACCAGAGGAAGGGGTTATCGGAGGGTGGCAGATCGCCCTGATAGAGGAAGAGGCTTAAGATGAGCGGCAAGATCTGGAGTGCGATCAGTGAATAGAGTACACAGAAGTAGAGCAGGTATGTCCAGTAAACTTTTTGCCAGAGGCTAAAGTGGTTGGACTTCCAGACTCGACGCTGGTACTTAAAGCTAACCTCAAGCCAACCCTGTGCCCATCGCTTGCGCTGAAACCAAAAGGAATTGAAGTCCGCCGGAGCAAGCTCGGTCGTAATAATACTGCGATCGTGAAGGATGCGATAGCCGCTTAACAGAGTCCTCATAGAAGCATCAATATCTTCGGTCAGCATTGCCGGATTAAAGCGGATCTGCTGCAAAACCTCTGTCCGCCAGTAGCCGTTCGAGCCACCAAAAATGGTGGAATCGGTGAGAAACGACTTTGCGGCATGGCTGACCCCATACAGCGTTTCAAACTCGATCGCCACATTCAGCGTCAGCAGGCTATGACCGTGGTTGCGAATAATGTTGCGCCCCTGCACCACATCGTAGTCATGCTCCAGCCAGCGCCATGCTCTTACAAAACAGTCGGGTGCGGGGTGGTGGTCTGCATCCAGAATGCAGGTGATCTCGCCTGTCACCACATGAAGGGCAGCATTCAAATTCTCGGCTTTAGAGTGGCTCCCTTCTACCCGCAGCAGGCGCAACTCTGGGTGAATCAGAGTCAAGCGACGCAAATCATCTTCGATGGGTAAATCAACAGGCGTATTATAAGCCAGGATGACTTCTAGCCCGTCTGACGATCGCTGCACCTTGTGCAAAATATGTTTCAGCGTGTCTAGAATGATGTCTTTCTCATTGGGTAAATAGGCTGCTACCAGAAACGAGCAACGCGGTAGCGGATTGGTAGCGGGGGGACGCTGGCTGCCGCTCACTCCCAACGCAGACTTGGTGGATTGCTTAAGCTGAGCGAGATGTCCAATCTCTGGGCGTTTGCGCTTTACAGCAAAGCGTCGAAACAGCGCATTCGTGGCTTCCAAAAAAATAACGAGGGAACTTAAGAGAAAAAAGGTGGCGATCGCGACGTGAATTCTGATCAAGGGCATGCCACCGACGCGCAGGCAGTAATAAAAAATGGTTGGAACCCCAATCAGCAACACATGGGTATAAATTAGCTTCGGTATATCGCCCGTCCAATTCCTCACTTTAGCCATCCTCCAATCATTAGGGTTAGGGGTGTCAACGTTGGGTCAGCAACTGAATCGTGCTCGCTCAGAAAAAGGCAGAGTTTTTACTGACTTCCCCAGGTTGAGACAACTTTACGGCAGGGTCTAGATCATCTTCATTCACCCAGAGCGATCGATGCCCATCGCTGATTTGACACAAAAAGAACTCCCGTTCATCCAATAGTTTTTCCACTTTCAACACCGTCCAACCCGCTCTGCTTTGGTACACCACCGCTTCACCCACACGCGGACTCCAGCTTCGTCGTTGTCGCACGGTGGTTGGCGTTAGCACATAGTCTAAATCGCGCAACAATGCCCCCACCAAGCGCTGAAGCAATGGACTCGCATAATCTGCCAGTACCGCTAGAATGAGCGTCCCTACCACCATGACCGGGAGCAGCCAGTAATAGAGCGCGAGATCATCCTGCACGACTAACCTGATCGTGCGATCAACCACAAAATTGTGGATCAAGAAAAAGCTATAGCTATGGGCACCCAACCAAACGAGCACGGGTGCGATCGGTCTTAACTGAGCCAGCGCCCGAAACAGCACCATGCAGCACAGCGTCAGCCCAACAGGTAAGAGCAAATCGACAAACACCCAACCTGCTCGATAAAACTGGCAAACAAATCCCAGCGCATATAGCGGTATCCCCAGCAATAGGGCACGCTGAGCGTTCCAGAAAATGGGTCCCTTTCCTTGGGCATAAAGCTGTGCCACCACCATACCCAACACAAACGTGCTCAGCTTGGATAGAAAAATTAAAAAGGGGTGCCAATCAGTGGGGGTATCTAAAATCACGTAGGTCGGATGACCGTCAAACTTGTAGATTGCCAGGGCACGGTATGCCACTGTTAGCAATGTACTGATCAACAACAGGTTCGCACTGCCCCAACGCTGTAAGAGATGCCAGAGAAAAGGAAAAATCAGCGCAAAGCTAAGGATAAGCGGCACAAACCACCACGGTCCACTGGTTGCCAGCAATAGCTCGCCGCTATAGTCAAACAACAGTGGAAAGGTGACTCCCGCAAAGATATGCCACAAGCTGGGGATGTAGCTGTGAGTTGCCACCCCGATCGCCCACAAGGCTGGATAAGAGAGCCACGCAACCGTCCAATAGGGCCACAAAATTCGTAGCACTCGTCGCTTTAGAAAGCTACCCACGGCGATCGGCTTGCCTCGCAGCGACAGCACCAGGCTAAAGCCACTCAGCAAGACAAATACATCGACAAACTGAAAGCCGAACCAGGCTGGAATCCCCAAAAAGCGGAGAAACATGCCAGGATCAACCCCGCCGTCTACCGGAGTGACCAGTTGCTTCAGATTCGTTGCTAGCCCAGTGGGCTGTGGGGTGTAGGCGTAGCCTGTAAACAGCAGTTGGGCATGATAGAGCAACAGCAAAACCGCCGCTAAAATGCGGATGCCCTCTAACCAAGCCAAACGCGGCGATCGAGCCATTTTTGAGTTAACCATGAATATTTAAAATCTCTTCTATGCACAAACCTGGAAACAGGAACATACAGCATCTCTTTAAGAGATTAATGACTTAATCAGCGCAATTGCTCGTTAGCTCCAGCGCTCAAAGCATTAAACAGCGATGAATGAATCGGCTGCCGCATACGTTATGTCTTGCTTAGGACTATCACTGTTGCAATGATTCTCTCCCATCAAGACACACGAAAATAATAAGCTGAACTTATCAGTTTTATGATAAGTGCTTAGCCATGCCGATGCCTCTGTAAAAGAACGTGAACACAAAGACCCTATTAGTTGATACGGGAATATCCGTTTCAGCCACATCCTCCTGGGGAGATACATATTTCTTTATAGTTCATCGCTGACACAATCGCGGGTTTTTGCTTAATTTTCGAGTTAGCTTAATCGGGCTTGCTGCTATAGATGAGCTTTTTTTATCAAACGTTTCCGCGATCGTGAGAAATTTGCAGAACGGGCTGTTCTGGCACCAGGTGGCAACATTCAAGCCGCATTAAGACAAACTCACGGCTGACCCTGCTCTCAAATTGCCTGCTCTCAAATTGGTAAAAGGGGCGAAAAGCCTTTTGTGAAGCTGACCTTTTGTGAAGCTGATCTTTTGCCATCTCTAGGGGCTGTCATCAATTACTCTACACATTGCTTGCAGTAAAGGTTCCAGCCCCTAGCCTGGTGTGTTGGGACGGGCGTGACACTGCTGATATTGCAAGGTTTCGGAGCTAATTGATGACACGCCCTAGGGCAGCGATACTGAATCTCTCGGCAAACTCAAGTTACAATCAGCATACGTATGGAGTTGGTCAATCATTCCTGGCATTGGTTGGGCTGATCTTGGAGGAGAAGCTCTGTTGCACTCTCTACTCGATCGCCGATCAATTCTCACAGCTTGGCTCATCGTTATTTCACCTGGTGCTGGTTTGGTGCTGGTCAATAGGATGATTAGCTGTAATAAGTAAGGATTCATCTGGCTCGATTCATCTAGCTTTAACGCTTTATTTACGCTCTTTTCTTGTTCCTGTTAAGCTGGTGTAATGGCATCACTATTTTTTGTGTCCAAGGTTCGTTCCTTGTTGAGCGTTTAATATGTCTCAGCATTTGGATTCAGAAGCAGAATTCTTCTTGCAGCAAGCGTTGCAACTCAGCCGCGCTGGAGCGTTTGAAGACGCGCTACTCAGCTTTGACCGCGTTTTACAGTTTCGCCCAGACTGGCATCACGTTTGGCATACTCGCGGCGTGACGCTCTCTGAACTGAGTCACTATGAAGAGGCAGTAGCGAGCTTTAATCAGGCGATCGACCTGGAACCCAACTACCCTGAAGCGTTGAATAGTCGCGGCATTGCACTTTACAACCTGCGTAGCTACGAAGAAGCGATCGCCAGCTACGACAAAGCAATTAAGCTGCGGACAACCTTTCACCAGGCTTGGCACAACCGGGGCAATGCCCTTGACAAATCGGGCTGCTACGAAGAAGCACTCAAGAGCTACGACAAAGCTCTGGAGTATGAGCCAGATTACTCTAAATCCTGGTACAACCGGGGCATTATTTTATACAAGCTAGGGCGCTACCAAGGTGCGATCGAAAGCTACGACCAGGCAATTAAGTATCGACCGCACTACTCTCATGCCTGGTATAACCGTGCCAACACGCTGCACCAGCTTGGACACTATCGGGAAGCCCTTAGTAGCTACGATCGCGTGCTGACCATTAAGCCAGAGTGGTATGGAGCCTGGTATAACCGGGGCAACGTGCTGCACAAGCTACACCGGCACGAAGAAGCCATTTACAGCTATAAAAAAGCCTTGGCAATCAATGCCACCCTCTACGAAGCTTGGTACAACCGGGGCAATGCGTTTGATGCCCTTGGTCAGTATGATGAGGCGATCGCGAGCTACCGTAAGGCGCTTGACCTCAAGCCAAACCTGCGTGAAGCCTGGTACAACTGGGGCAGTGCCCTGTATAAGTCTGGCTCTTACCGTGAGGCGATCGCCCGGTATGATCATGCACTGAAGCTGAATCCAGGGTTTGCCAAAGCCTGGTTTAGTCGTGGGTCTGCCTTTCGTAAGCTAGGTCTCTACGCTGAAGCGATCGCCAGCTACGACAAAGCCGTGCAGTTTCAGCCAGAGATGCCCGAAGCCTGGTACTGTCGTGGCATTGCGTTGGGGCATTTGGGGCAAAACGAAGCCGCGATCGACAGCTACGATCGCGCTATTAGCATCAACCCCGAATTTCACCCAGCCTGGTACAGCCGTGGCTCGGCGCTAGGGCATTTGGGCGATTATGCCTCTGCTGTTGCCAGCTACGATAAAGCCCTGGAAATTAAGCCCAATTTTCCCGATGCGCAGAGCCGTCGTGCCCTGGCGCTCGATCGCAATCAGTCGCTGCAAGCCTTTCCTCGCGAGGATGCCAGCGAAGGTCGCATTGCCGTTGAACGCTTGGACGAGACAGCATCCTTTGATCGCACGCAGGGAACAGAGAACCCCTTGCGATCGTTCCCGCACCTGACGTAATGCTTTGTCAACACTTAGATTTGTCAACACTTAGATCTAGGGTGAAAACCTTGGAGGTCTTGGGAAACTATTGGGTCAGTTTTACTCAATCATCTGCATGTCACGAAACTGAGTGACGCGTGAAGCCAACCTGATTGTCGTTAAAACCTTTTGGTAGAAGGGATGGAACGTGGCGGGTCGGACGAAAAAATAGATTTCATCGTAGGCTTGCAACGTGCGATCGCACTGTGCCACAAGCTGGCGAAATTCCTCTTCAGTCACGGTTGAAGGGTGTTTCTCGTACCATTCGTGCGTGATGTTGGGGAGCCACACGCCGTAGCGATCGGACAGAATTGCCCACGCAACACCTTTGTTTTGGCAACGTTGCATAAACGCTTGCAGCTCAGGATTTGTATAGAGCTTCGCGGGAGTCGTTGCGATACCTGTTCCCTTTAAGGTGCTCTCTTTTTCAGCGGAACAATGGGTCAAATAAATTTTCATCTCAATGGGTGAGTGTACACGTCATGGCTGGGCACGGCTTCGGAATTTCTGCTTAGGCGTTTTCCACAAAAACAATGATCCAATATGGTGCGGACGTAGTGCAGGCATCGTGCCCGCGTCGCCAGCCAGACGCTTACACTACGGCATCCATTGGGTAGATTCTTTAAGAGAAATCACCTTGGTTCTATTAATATCGGCGTAAATTTACGGAAACTAGACGATCGTGAGAGAATTTTGCTCGTTTTTGGTCACTCTAGGAACAGGAGTTCTTGGGGCTTAGGGTAGGTTATGGAGCATGATCTGAACTCTGCTGCCTGGTATAGTCACGGCAATATCTTGTATGGGTTGGGACACTATGAAGGGGCGATCGCGGGCTATGACAGAGTTTTAGCCACACAGTCTGACCTTTATGAGGTGTGGAACAACCGTGGTTACGCGCTCGAAAATCTAAGCCGCTTTCAAGAAGCCCTTGCCAGCTTTGACCAGGCGTTGCGCATTCATCCCGAGTTTGCTTTAGCGTGGCATGGCAAAGGCATCGTACTTGCCAAGTTGGGTCACTACAAAGACGCACTGGTCTGCCTTCAAAAAACGCTGCGGTTAAATCCCAACGACTTGAAGGCGCGTTACAACCAGGGCAAGGCGTTGGCGCATCTGCACCGCGATGAGGAAGCACTTGCCTGTTTTGATCGCGTCATTGAAGCGAATCCCGATGACTACAAAGCCTGGTATAGCCGTAGTAAGGTGCTTGCCAGCCTCGGCAAAACTGATCTGGCGCTTGCGAGTCTCGATCGCACTCTGTCCATTAATCCGCTGTGCTACTACGCCTGGAACTATCAAGGCACCCTGTTAACTCAGCAGGGCGACTACGAGGGCGCGATCGCCAGCTTCGACAAATCCCTTCAAAACAAGCCAAATAATCCGGATGCCTGGTATAGCAAAGCCCGGTGCTATGCCCTTCAGGGAGACACTCAACTGGCACTTAACTATCTACAACGAGCGATTAAACTCAATCCTCCCCTCTATCGCGCGCTGGCTAAAGGCGATGCCCACTTTCAGGCGCTACTGCAAACGCAACAACTCCAAACGCTGCTACAGCGGCAGGGGTAAGCTGTTTTTACCGGGCTAGGGATCGATCGCCGCTTCTTCCAGTTCAGGTAGGGGCAGTTTGGGAATGATGACGACCGTAATGCGTTCGTCTGGTTCAAGCGGGAGGGTGCGATCGCCCAACTCATCTCGACCTTTGAGGGGCATTTCACCACTGGTCAAGCGCGTCATGCGGTTGTTGCTGGTTAGCACGGTAACGAGAGTATCGGGCGTGGCTGCCACCATACCCGCAAGGGCATCGGTTTTGCCTGCAAATTTAAACGATTGAGTGCCGAGGTCTCCTGCTGTAGAAAGGCGGAGGGTGTCGATCGATAAGCGTTTGACATCACCCTGTTCAGAGAGCAAGAGAAGATCGTCACCCTGGTAAATCAGCGTATAGCCCACCAATTTTTCTTGTTTTCGTAGTCGAATCGCCACACTGCCCTGTGCCACTCGACTCAGCGCTGGCAGTTGCTCATCGTTGATCACCAATCGCAGCAAACGTCCGCCTGCTGTTGCCAACACAAGCTGATCGCCCACTTCCGTCAAGCTGACAAACGCAAGCTGATCCTCTGGTTTTAACTTCAGGACGGTTAAGCCTCGACCCGTCAAATCGCCCAACTCTACCAGCGGTAGCCGTTTGATGCGCCCCTGCTGCGTGACAAGCAGAAGATCGGTGTCGTCGCGATCGTCCGTCAGTACAAAACAACCCACCACCGAAGCCGGATCGTTCTGCGCGGATGGTGGTAGCAGAGTGACTAACGGCGTACCGCGAGACTTTCCTGTCACCTGTGGCACCTCTTTCACGTCCAATGGATAAGCTTTGCCACTACGAGTGAAGACCACTAAGGTTTGTGCTGTCGTTGCAAATTCTGTCTGCACCACAAAGTCATCACTGTCTTCCAGCGCCTGCATGGGTTTATCAGCTGCTTTACTTTGGTTACGCTGAAAGGCTTTGGTGGTAAGCCGACGGATATAGCCCCGCTGGGTGAGTTCGACGACGGTTTCTTCAACTTCCGCCTCGTGTGTTGGGGTTGTTAGTGGTTGGTAGTTAGTGGTTAGTGGTTGGTAGTTGGTTATCAGCGGCGACTGACCGAGCGTAAGCTGTTCGCCAATTTCCAACTGCTGCCTCCTGACCCCTGACTCCTGACTCCTCTCTTCAACAATCTTCGTTCGTCGCGGGTCGGCATACTTCTTCTTCAGTGCCCGGAGATCTTTTTTGAGCACTTTGAGCAGTTCGCGCCGATCGCCCAGCAGTCGTTGCAGTTCTTGCATTTGTGCGGTTAACGCATCAAACTCGGTTTGGAGGCTTTGGCGTTCGGTGGTGATCAGCCGTCGCAGCGGCATCGAGAGAATGGCATCAGCCTGACGATCGCTCAGGTCTAACCGCTCCTGAAACTGCATCTTAGCTGTGCTGCCATCCGGGGCATGGCGCAAAATGTCAATGACCAGATCGAGGTTGGTCAACGCCAGCAGCAGCCCTTCAACGATATGAGTGCGCGTTTCGGCTTGATTTAACTCGTGACGATAGCGACGGGTGAGCGTGTCTTCTCGAAACGCCAAAAACTGCTGAAGCAATTCTCGCAGCGGCATCTGGCGCGGTTGCCCATCCGCAAGTGCCAGCATAATCGTGCCAAAGTTCGACTGTAGGGCGGTCTGGCGATACAGGCTGCTGAGAATTTTTTGGGGATTGATATCCCGACGGAGTTCAATAACCACTCGAATGCCATCGCGATCGCTTTCATCCCGCAAATCCGCAATGCCCTCTAAGCGCCCCTGGTTGACCAGTTCTGCCATCTTTTCAATCCAGGCGGCTTTGTTGACCTGATAGGGCAGTTCGGTGACCACTAACGCTGTGCGTCGATGCCGACCACGCCCAATTTGCAGTTCCTCAACCTGAGCAATGCCCCGCACGGGAATGCTGCCTTTGCCTGTCACGTAGGCTTCCTGGATGCCCTCGGTGCCAATGATTTCGCCACCTGTGGGAAAGTCGGGACCTGGAATGAGTTCAAACAGTCTGGCATCGGGCAGGTTGGGATTGTCGATTAGCGCCACTAGCCCATCCACAATTTCGCCCAGGTTGTGGGGTGGAATGTTGGTCGCCATACCGACCGCAATCCCCGAACTGCCGTTGAGCAGAAGAATCGGCAATTGTGCGGGTAAGACCGTTGGCTCCTGCTGCGAATTGTCGAAGTTGCCGACAAAATCAACCGTTGCCTCGCCAATCTCAGTGAGCAGCGTTTCGTTACCCAGCGGTGCCAGTCGGGTTTCGGTGTACCGCATCGCTGCTGGGGGATCGTTATCGACTGAACCGAAGTTGCCATGCCCCCCCAGCAACGGGTAGCGGCTGGAAAAATCCTGCACCAGCCGCACAAGGGCATCATAAACAGCCTGATCGCCGTGGGGATGGTACTTACCCAGCACATCCCCAACCACGCGAGCGCATTTACGATAGGGGCGATCGGGGGTTAAGCCCAACTCATGCATCGCGTAGAGAATACGTCGGTGTACTGGTTTCAGCCCATCGCGCACATCCGGCAGGGCGCGCCCTACGATGACGCTCATGGCATATTCTAGATAAGACTGCTGCATTTCTGTATGCAGAGCAGTAGTAATTACAGCCATGAGCGTTGGTCCTTACACATTGATTGTTTAAACGGTGATTTCATCACAGGGTTGTAGCGTTTGCAGCAAGCGACGTTTACGATGGGAACAAGTCTGAGCGTACCTGTTTCTCTTTCACAGTAACGTTGAGGCGGATGGTAAGACGGCTGCTTCATCTGGGTCACGTTTCGAGGAAAGCACAATGAAAACCGTTCTGATTGTCGAGGACGATCTGATTAATGCACGGGTATTTTCTAAGATCCTGACGAAACGAGGCGGGCTGGCAGTCAAGCATACTGAAGACGTGGAAGAGGTGATGCAGATTGCTCACGCCCATGAAGCCGATGTTATTTTGATGGATGTGTCGCTGTCCCGTAGTGTCTATCTGGGCAAAGCGGTTGATGGGATTAAGATTACGCAGATGTTGAAAGCCGACCCGCAGACGGCGACGCTGCCAATCATTTTGGTGACGGCCCATGCGATGGAGGGCGATCGCGAGAACTTTTTGAAGCAAAGTGGAGCGGACGCTTACATTTCTAAGCCTGTAGTGGATCATCAGGCGTTTGTTGATCAGGTTATGGCATTGCTGCCGACAGGTTAGGAACCCATGACGAAAACTGTGTTGCTGGTCGAGGATGACCTGGCTAATGTACGAGTCTTTTCGCGCTACTTGACCCGACTGGGTGGTCTGGCGGTGAAACATACGGAAGATGCCGAAGAAGTAATGCAAATTGCCAGGGCTGGGCAGGCGGACTTGATTTTGATGGATGTCTCGCTGTCTCACAGTTTGTATCAGGGCAAAGCGGTAGATGGCATTAAACTGGCGCAATTGCTGAAAAGCGACCCCAGCACGGCTTCCTTGCCCATCATTTTGGTTACAGCCCGCGCCATGATTGGCGATAAAGAAACGTCGCTCCAGCAAAGTGGTGCCGATGGCTATATTTCTAAGCCTGTCGTGGATTACCAGGCGTTTATCGACCAGGTGGCGGCGCTGTTGCCCTCGGAAGAGTAGCTGAGACAAGGTGATCCTTTGGGAGTACTGGTGAGAGCTAAGGCGGGTCGCGGGTGCAGCAAAAAGGTGATAGCGATCGTGCAGCGCATGAACTCAAACTCCCCCATGAACTCAAACTCCCTGCTGAATGACCGCTTTGTTTCTCACACGCTTTATTTCTCACACTACCGCAAATCATTTCATCTACACGTTCACTAAAAGACGGGGTGCGATTAGAGTACACCCATTTCCAACGATTGATTCAGTGCATTAGTACTATACTATATCTGCCGTCGAGTGTCTGACGAATAGGTTCGATGCAGAATCCATAACGTTCGCAGCCTTGCCCGATCGCAGCGTGTAAACGCTTTTTTGAAACGATCGTTTAGTGAGCTTCAGGTTTCTCGATCGCAGATGGTGCTGGTGCGCTTGAGGCTGGAGCTTCTACCGGGGCAGTGTCAATAATTTCTGGCAAGGTTGGAGGCAACGGGTCTGGAATAGAGGCACTCGGTATGGGGTTGGTCGTGGCGTTCGGCTCTGGAGAGGAACGATCGCGGTCTGTTGGTGGTATCGCCCTCGAAGGTTTTGTGCCTTGACGCTGCTGCGATTGATATTGACCAAGTTTTTGCCCCAACTGGCGTAACCGTTCTTGCCCACTCGCTGCCTTTTTGCTGGTTGGCGTGATTCCGTCTGGTGAGACTGGCTTAACCTTAGGCTTGCTCGGTTGCGGCTCAACGACGATCGGTGCTGCTGGTAGGGTCGGCGTTGCTGGCGTTTCCGGTGCTGCTGGAATGACGGTTTCCGAAACAGAAGGTGATGGCTCTGGGCTAGGAGTCGGGGACAGTTCAGGGCGCACGATCGAGGGTGGGGCGATTGGACTGGGGCGATCAGGCGCTTCCACGTCTGGTGTCGGTTGCGCCTGGGGCGTTTCTAGAGAAGGGGTTGGTTTCTCCAGAGGCGTTTCTGGAACAGATTCTGGGCTTGGTTCTGGGCTTGGTTCAGGACTTGTCTCTGGCGTTGTTTCTGGTGTTGGTTCTGGTGCTGGCGGCACGTAGTCAGGATCGACAATGCCGCGCATATCCGCAGCCGTTAACTCTCCCCGCGTTAGTTTAGACAAGGTGTCGTCGCCGTTAGGCTGGTATTCCACCAGACGCACGGTGTTGTTAAAGACATTCTGTACCGGGTTGCCTTTGTCATCGAGATACTCAAGCTGCACCCAGTTTTTACCCGGTTTAAAGCCTTTGAGATACAGCGGTTGCCAGCGATCGATCAAAAAGCTGTCACCATTCACTGTGCAGCGAATGCGCCAGTCGGCAATATCATCCGTTGCATCTGCCTGCGCCACAAGATGAAGCGGAGCATTGGTCAAATAGAAATCTAGCAAAATTGGCTCTGCGCCGTAGGTTCCCTGAGGGCGACTGTAGGTCAGCAAGGGCAGTTCAGGATCTGGATTGTTGTCCTGAGTTTTTGTTAGTACGTGAAAGGTTGTCTGAGCAAAGGCTCCATCGTTTTTGAAGCTTTCGTGCCAGGGACGCGAGGCGAAGGCTCGGATGGTATGGGTTCCCGGTTCCAGATTGTCGAAAACCAATGGCTGGCTCGTATCGTAGACTGCCTGGTAGCCGCGATTATCCAGCAGAACGTGCAGGTGAGGCCCCAAACCGAACGTTTCATCTCTAAAGAGGGGCAGATCTTTCACCAGAAAACGAACCGATACAGTGGCATCTGACAACACATCGTTTTTGCGAGGGCTGAGAATCGTGACCTGGGGCTGATAGTCATCAAGCGTCTGTCGCAGCTCTTGAAGGGCGATCGGTGGCGAGGCTTCTACGATTTTTCCTGCCTTTTTCACCGTTGCCTGCTTTGAATCGGCTACCCCCGATCGCCCCCAAAAAGCAGCATGTGCGGCATCACCCATCCCTCCCCCGCTCGCCGTTACAAGGATGGCAACCAATGTCACGATCAATTTAGCGATCGCCTGCCAGCGCATCATTCCCACCACAGAACCCACTCCTAAAAGCTGCCCATAGGGAACTATAGCGGAAAAGACCCAGCCACCCGTGCAAAGTTTCGTCGCTCATGCGAAGCGACCTGTCTTTAGCCATACAAAACGGGACTTCAGCACAGCCGCTAAGAACTGACGTAAAGTCTCTGGGCATCTTTTGGGCATCTATCTTTTGGACACCTATCTTTTGGGCACCTAAGATACAGCCAAGCTTTTGTAGAAAGATGCTATGCCATGTTTCAAACGAAACAGCACAAAAGTAGTTAAAGCAAACGTTTGTCATGGCGCAATGTTCTTGAATATATAGAGTATTAATGCTGGATGAATAGAAATAAATCAATCCTTAACCAGCTTCTGTGGGGTGATCCCAGGGATTATGTCTCTAGTTATCAAAATATCTAGTTTTGTAAATATGATGGCTAGTTTGCTTGACTTTTTCACATGGCTTGGATTCACAAGCTCGTCTACGTCCGCCCTCAAAAGAGTTTGAATTATTGTTAATTGCGTCCAGGTTCGGCGTAACACGAGTCCTATAATGACACGATGAGAACTCCTACCAGGCTAGTTGTATTGTCTGAGCGAACCTTTCCGGTTCTGATGGCAATTTTTGTTCCGTTTTTTGAGCTGCGATCGCTGTTGGCATCTTTTTACCCTCTCCCCACATTGGAATTCAGACTCTGGTTTCCGATCGGCGCTGATGGTTGCTCATCTGAGCGCAAGGATGTCTTGCGGCAAGGGGCTGTTTTCAATGGGAGCAGCGTCTGGCAGGGGGGATTCCTCGTTCCTTGTCTAGAGAGAGGAGAGTCTCAATGACAATTACTCCACGGGAGCGCGAAGCGAAAGTCAAGGTTACGGTTGACAAAGATCCGGTACCGACTTCTTTTGAGAGATGGTCGCAGCCTGGTCATTTCGATCGCACCCTGGCTAGAGGTCCCAAAACCACCACATGGATTTGGAATCTTCACGCCAACGCTCATGATTTTGATAGCCATACTAGTGACTTAGAAGACGTATCTCGTAAAATTTTCAGTGCTCACTTCGGTCATCTTGCCGTTGTGTTCATCTGGCTCAGCGGCATGTATTTTCATGGCGCGAAGTTTTCAAATTTTGAGGCTTGGATGGCAAACCCCACTGGTATTAAGCCCAGTGCTCAGGTGGTTTGGCCAATCTTCGGACAAGAAATTTTGAATGCAGATGTGGGTGGTGGCTTCCACGGAATCCAAATCACCTCTGGTTTGTTCTACATGTGGAGAGGTGAAGGCTTCACCAATACCTTCCAGCTTTACTGCACGGCTATTGGTGCGCTGGTCATGGCAGCTCTGATGCTGTTTGCTGGCTGGTTCCACTACCACAAACGTGCGCCGAAACTGGAGTGGTTCCAGAACGCTGAATCGATGATGAACCATCACCTGGCAGGTCTGCTGGGTTGTGGTTCACTGGGTTGGGCTGGACACCTGATCCATGTGGCACTACCGGTTAACAAACTGCTGGATGCAGGGGTTGCTCCGAAAGAGATTCCCTTGCCCCACGAGTTCATCTTGAACTCGAAGCTGATGGCGGACTTGTACCCCAGCTTTGCGAAGGGCTTGACTCCGTTCTTTACCCTCAATTGGGCAGAATATTCTGACTTTCTGACCTTCAAGGGTGGCTTGAATCCAGTCACGGGTAGCTTGTGGTTAACAGATAACGCGCATCACCATCTGGCGATCGCCGTTCTGTTTATCATTGCAGGGCATCAGTACCGCACCAACTGGGGTATTGGTCACAGCATGAAGGAAATTTATGAGGCTCATAAGGGTCCCTTCACTGGCGAAGGTCATAAGGGTATTTATGAAACCTTTATGACTTCCTGGCACATTCAGTTGGCATGGAATCTGGCTGGCATGGGTTCTTTGAGCATCATTGTGGCTCAACACATGTACTCAATGCCTCCTTACCCATATTTAGCGACCGACTACGCCACTCAGTTATCCATCTTTACCCACCATATGTGGATCGGTGGCTTCCTGATTGTGGGTGCGGCTGCACACGCCGCCATTTTTATGGTGCGTGATTACGATCCAGTGGTGAATCAAAACAACGTCCTGGATCGGTTCATCCGTCATCGAGATGCCATCATTTCTCACCTTAACTGGGTCTGTATCTTCCTGGGTTTCCACAGCTTTGGCTTGTACGTGCATAACGACACAATGCGAGCGCTGGGTCGTCCTCAAGATATGTTCTCAGATACTGGGATTCAGCTACAGCCCGTCTTTGCCCAGTGGATTCAGAGCATTCATGCGGCGGCTCCTGGAAATACAGCTCCCAATGCAGCGTCTGCTGTGAGTCAGGTCTTCAATGGGGATGTCGTTGCTGTGGGTGGCAAGGTGGCACTTTCAGCCATTCCTCTGGGCACGGCTGACTTTCTGGTGCATCACATCCATGCGTTCACCATTCACGTTACCGTGCTCATCTTGCTGAAAGGTGTGCTGTATGCCCGTAGCTCCCGTCTGATTCCAGACAAAGCTAACCTGGGCTTCCGCTTCCCGTGCGACGGTCCCGGACGTGGCGGTACCTGCCAGGTTTCTGGTTGGGATCATGTGTTCCTCGGTCTGTTCTGGATGTACAATTCCTTGTCGATCGTCATTTTCCACTTCAGTTGGAAGATGCAATCAGACGTGTGGGGCACCGTTAATCCAGATGGTACGGTAGCTCACATCACGGGCGGCAACTTTGCTCAGAGTGCGATCACCATTAATGGCTGGCTGCGCGACTTCCTCTGGGCACAAGCAACTCAGGTGATCACGTCTTACGGTTCGTCACTGTCTGCGTACGGTCTCATGTTCTTGGGCGCTCACTTTGTTTGGGCCTTCAGCCTCATGTTCCTGTTCAGCGGTCGTGGCTACTGGCAAGAATTGATTGAGTCCATTGTGTGGGCTCACAATAAGCTGAAAGTTGGTCCTGCAATTCAGCCCCGCGCACTGAGCATTATTCAGGGTCGGGCTGTGGGGGTAGCTCACTATCTCCTGGGGGGAATTGCCACAACATGGGCATTCTTCCTGGCTCGCACAATTGCACTTGGATAAGCGAGGAGAACGAACGTAAATGGCAACTAAATTTCCCAAATTTAGCCAGGACCTCGCTCAAGATCCGACCACTCGTCGGATTTGGTACGGGATCGCCACTGCCCACGACTTTGAAAGTCACGACGGCATGACAGAAGAGAATCTTTACCAAAAGATTTTCGCCTCTCACTTCGGTCATCTGGCAATCATCTTCCTGTGGACATCTGGTCTCCTATTCCACGTAGCGTGGCAAGGCAACTTTGAACAATGGATTAAAGATCCATTGAACATCCGTCCCATCGCCCACGCGATTTGGGACCCTCAATTTGGTCAACCAGCGGTCGATGCGTTTACTCAAGGTGGCGCAAATTACCCGGTTGATATTTCCTACTCTGGTGTTTACCAGTGGTGGTTTACGCAGGGGATGCGGACGAATGGTGAACTCTATGCGGGTTCAATCTTTCTCTTAATCCTATCGGCTATCTTCCTCTTTGCAGGCTGGCTGCACTTGCAACCCAAGTTCCGCCCCTCGCTTGCCTGGTTTAAGAATGCTGAGTCACGACTGAATCACCATCTGGCTGGTTTGTTTGGCGTTAGCTCTCTAGCGTGGGCGGGTCACTTGATCCATGTGGCCATTCCCGAATCGCGCGGGCAGCATGTGGGTTGGGATAACTTCCTGTCTACACCACCGCATCCCGCTGGGCTGGCTCCCTTCTTCAGCGGTAACTGGGGCGTGTATGCTGAGAACCCTGACACGCCTGGGCATGTGTTTGGCACGGCTCAAGGTGCGGGTACAGCGATTCTGACCTTCCTGGGTGGCTTCCATCCTCAGACTGAATCGCTCTGGTTGACGGATATGGCGCATCACCATCTGGCGATCGCTGTCCTCTTTATTGTTGCTGGTCACATGTACCGTACCAACTTTGGTATTGGTCACAGCATTAAGGAGATGATGGATGCCAAGGATTTCTTTGGCAAGCCCGTTGAAGGTCCGTTTAATATGCCTCACCAGGGGATATACGAGACTTACAACAACTCCTTGCACTTCCAGTTGGGCTGGCACCTGGCTTGCTTGGGTGTGATCACCTCCCTGGTGGCGCAGCATATGTACGCAATGCCGCCGTATGCCTTCCTGGCGAAGGACTTCACGACGCAGGCTGCACTCTATACCCATCACCAGTACATTGCTGGCTTCCTGATGGTGGGGGCGTTTGCTCACGGTGCCATCTTCTGGGTACGGGACTATGACCCGGATCAGAATAAAGGCAACGTGTTGGATCGTGTGTTACAGCATAAAGAAGCCATCATCTCTCACTTGAGCTGGGTTTCGCTGTTCCTCGGTTTCCATACCCTGGGTTTGTATGTGCACAACGATGTGGTCGTCGCTTTTGGTACACCTGAGAAGCAAATCTTGATTGAACCGGTGTTTGCACAGTTCATTCAAGCGTCTCACGGTAAAGTACTGTACGGGTTGAACACCCTGTTGTCTAACCCAGACAGCGTCGCTACTACCGCCTGGCCCAACTACGGTAACGTTTGGTTGCCCGGATGGTTGGATGCTATCAACAGCGGCACAAACTCCTTGTTTCTCACCATCGGTCCTGGCGATTTCCTGGTTCACCATGCGATCGCACTGGGTCTACATACCACCACCCTGATCTTGGTCAAGGGTGCATTGGATGCACGGGGTTCTAAGCTGATGCCGGACAAGAAAGACTTCGGCTATGCTTTCCCTTGCGATGGTCCTGGACGGGGCGGTACTTGCGATATCTCAGCATGGGATTCGTTCTACCTGTCGATGTTCTGGATGCTGAATACGATCGGCTGGGTCACGTTCTACTGGCACTGGAAGCACCTTGGCATCTGGTCTGGCAACGTGTCTCAGTTCAACGAAAGCTCGACCTATCTAATGGGTTGGTTCCGCGATTACCTCTGGCTCTACTCTGGTGCGACCATTAACGGGTACAACCCGTATGGCATGAATAACCTGTCGGTCTGGTCCTGGATGTTCCTCTTAGGGCACCTGATTTGGGCAACGGGCTTCATGTTCCTGATCTCCTGGAGAGGGTATTGGCAAGAGCTGATCGAAACCCTGGTCTGGGCACACGAGCGCACTCCACTGGCGAACCTGGTCCGCTGGAAGGACAAGCCCGTTGCACTCTCGATTGTCCAGGCGCGTGTGGTTGGTTTAGCACACTTCACGGTTGGCTATATCCTTACCTACGCAGCCTTCTTGATCTCCGCTACAGCCGCGAAATTTGGCTAGCGCATATCAAGTAGACCTGGTGCCATACGGCACTAACAAAAGTCCCTCGCTGTCATGGCGGGGGATTTTTTGCTTACAGCAGTGGTCAGTGAACAGTTGAAACTCGCTCAAAACTCTCCTCTTACCTCCCTACCCCCTTGCTCCTCACCGCTTACTCCTCACCTTCCATGCGCCAACACCAGCAGGTACTCAAGCTTCAAACCACGGGCAAATCGCTTTGCAGGATCACTCAGAAAGTACAGGCGATCGTCGCCGAATCGCAGATCCAAACGGGACTTTGCACGCTCTTTCTGCGTCATACCTCGGCGAGTTTGCTGATTCAAGAAAATGCCGATCCGGACGTATTGCAGGATCTCGAAAACTTTTTTGCGAAGCTGGTGCCAGAGTGGGAAAACTATATCCACAGCACAGAAGGACCTGACGATATGCCTGCCCACATTCGCACAGCACTGACCCATACATCGGAGCAAATTCCGATCGCCAATGGTCGCCTCCTTCTCGGCACCTGGCAAGGCATTTATATCTGGGAACATCGCCAGCACGGTCATACCCGCGAATTGGTTGTTCACCTGATCGGAAACTAAGAGGCTGTTTGAGAAGGGTGAGGGGTGTAACAAATTACGCCAAGCGTCTGAGCATGAGTCGAATCATCGCGAGATAAATCATCGTTTCAGCGGTTTCCAGTAGCAGTTCATAGTCGCAATTGAGCCGCCGCGACCACTGCCACCAGCCAAACGTCCGTTCGACGATCCAACGCTTTTTCAGGAGCACAAAGCCCTTGGTCTGTTCGGGGCGCAGGACTGGGTAAACGACCTAGCGCAAGCGATCCATCACCCATTGCAGCAAGGGCTGCCCAGTGTAGCCGCCATCCACCCAAACCAGGTAGAGGCGACAGACTTTCGCACCCAGATCAGACAGGCGTTGCAGCACCCGTTTGCCGCCCTCGCGTTCCGGTAGGCTCGCTGCCGTGACGCGCACAGTCATCACTAAACCCAGTGTCTCCACGGCGGTATGCCGTTTCCGTCCTTTGGTGGCTTTGAAGCGGTCAAACACCACTGCCTGCTGCACCATCGCCACTGTGGGCACCGTTTGGCGATCGAGAATCACCTCGGAAGGGCTGTCTGGTCGTCCCACTGCTGCCCGTATCCACGCTCGTAAGCGCGCATGCATTGCTTGCCAGGTGCCGTCCTTACGCCAGTGGCGGCAGTAGGTGGACACCGTTTGCCACGCCGGCAAGTCGCCGGGGCTGTCTCGCCATTTACAGCCTTGTGTGACCACGTAAAAGATGGCATTGAGCAGTGCCCACAGACTGGTACTGCGGGGGCAACCACCCGGTTTGGCAGCGGGCAGCAGGGGTTGGATTAAGTCAAATTGGGCACGGGTCAGGTTGCTTGAGTAGAATTCAACCATCGCTCTCACGGGGCTTATATTTACTACTGATAGCCTAACCGTGTGAGCTTTTTTACGGTCGATCCGGCTTTTCAAACACCCTCTAAGCTCGACTTTAGCCAATCACGCAGCATAGCAGAGTAGGTCAGACCAAAGGTCTAGCAATTCTGAAGGAATTTTTTGAGCTGTAGGGGTTTCAACCGACCATTCAAAAAATCTGGCAGCCCAC
>JAESFW010000269.1_pt1 | contig 48724 bp, 42 predicted proteins | sample 9269481 | NCBI WGS metagenome assembly JAESFW01 (sample SAMN14515350, study PRJNA621654) | algae metagenome | isolation source: Lyngbya sp. HA4199-MV5 and co-occurring heterotrophs from soil with... | place: USA: Ahupuaa O Kahana State Park, Hawaii | collected 2009-07-21 | reverse complement strand
TAGTGACCCGGCCGCATAAGCAGGCAGTTTGTATTGGGTCGCCTGAAGACGGGATGCGGAAGCGAATGTCCCCACCACGGTCGAGTATTGCGTACTGGAAGGCAGCGACTGCGTTTGCTGTTGCCTTCGCGTGCGCGCTTGGCCCGTTTTCCGCTGAAAAGGCCCATGCCTTCAAGCTGTTCGGCATGAAGTTTTTCGAAAGCGACGAGGACGAGGCGCCGGTCATCGATCCGGTCAACTACACCCTCACCTTCGACGCCGGCACCGAAGACAAGGAACTGAAGGAAGCGCTGGAGAACAGTTCGCAACTGGTCCAGGGCCAGGAAAAGCCTGTCTCCGGTGATCTCGGCCTTGCGATCCGGGCGCGTGACGATCGCGACCGGCTGCTTGCGGCGCTCTATGAAAAGGCCCGCTACGGCGGCACGATTGCCATCCGCGTCAACGGCCAGGACATCGACAGCCTGCCGCCGGATCCCTCCTTCCCGGACGGCAAGCCGATCCCGGTCACAGTCACCGTCACACCGGGTCCGGTCTTCACGGTCGGTTCGGTCACGTTTGAAGGCGACGCTGTCGGGTTCAATCCCGCCGACTACGACCTTGCCGCCGGCGCACGCGCCGACTCGACGCTGATCATCAAGGCCGGCGAAAAGGTCGTGAACGACCTGCGCGAGCAAGGCCGTCCGCTTGCCAAGCTGACCGAACGCAGCGCCGTTGCCAATCACGCCAACTCGACCGTCGACATCGTCATCGGCGCCACCGGCGGACCGGTCGCGCCCGTCGGAGAGGTCAGCGTCGACGGCACCAAGACCGTCGATCCCGGTTTCGTGCGCGACTATTCGCGTCTCAACGAGGGCCGCCCCTATTCGCCCGAGGATATCCGCAAGGCGTCCGAACGGCTGCGCCAGCTCGGGGTCTTCTCAAGCGTCACCATCAAGGAAGCCGACGCGCTTTCGCCTGACGGGTCGCTGCCGATGAAGATCGAGGTCTCCGAGGGCAAGCACAAGTATTTCGGTTTCGGCGCCCAGGTGTCGACCACCGACGGCCTCGGCCTTTCGGGCTATTGGGGACACCGCAACCTCTTTGGCCGCGCCGAATCGCTGCGCATCGAGGGCTCGGTCGACCGCATCGGCGAAACCAAGGAGCTGGACAAGCTCGACTATTCGGTCGGCATCCTCTTTGCAAAGCCCGGCGCCTTCGGTCCCGCCTCGACCTTTACCGCCAGCCTCAAGGCCAACATCCAGGATCCTGACGCCTACCGCGCCAAGATCCTGACGGGGGCGGCTGGCGCGACGTTCGAGCTCTCCGACACCGATACGTTTTCGGGCGGCGGCGAACTCAGCTGGGCCAACATCGACGACGCCTTCGGCTCGAATTCCTACCTCACCGCCGCCATCCCGCTCGAATATGTGCGCGACACCCGCAACGACAAGCTGAATGCGAGCGAAGGCTACCGGGCGATGATCAACGCCAAGCCGAGCTACGAGATCAAGGGCCAGACCTTCTTCTCGTCCTTCGAGGCGTCGGCATCGGGTTACCACGCGCTCGGCGACGAGAAGCGCTTCGTTCTCGCCGGCAAGATCGGCGCGGGCATGCTGGTTGGCGGCAGCGGGCTTGAGGATATCCCGGCCAACCGGCGCTTCTATCTCGGCGGCGGCGGCTCGGTGCGGGGCTATTCCTACCAGGAGATCGGCCCGCGGAACTCCGAAAACCGGGAGACCGGCGGTCGCTCCTATGTCAACGCCTCGCTTGAAGCCCGCTTCGCCATCACAGACACGATCGGCGTCGTTCCCTTCATCGATGCCGGCACGGTTTCCGCAAAGACGACGCCGGATTTCTCCGACATCCGCGCGGGCGCGGGCATCGGCCTGCGCTATCAGACGCCCTTCGGGCCGATCCGACTCGACTTCGCCGTACCGCTCAACAAATATCCCGGCGGCACCAAGTACGGCATCTATGCCGGCATCGGCCAATCGTTCTGATCCGGGTCGTTTCTTCCACCAGAACCGGCAAATTGCCGTCTTCGGCGGATAGTTTCTGCCTGCAGCGATTCCGCTGCAGCGCAACTTGCGTTATGGGTAACTCATGAATCAGGTCGTCCGCTTCCTTGGTACGACGCTGCGCTATGGCCTTCGTGTGCTTGGCGTCATCGCGGTCGTTGCCCTCCTTCTCGTCGCCTTCGTGGGCTTCACCACACCCGGCGCGCGGCTCGTCGCCTGGGCAATCGAGAAATATGCGGCAACCCCTGACCAGATCGTGCGCATCGCCGATCCGAGCGCGCTGTTGACGGGAGAGTTTACAGCGGGAAGCATCACGCTCTTCGACGGCGAAGGCGTCTATGCCGAGGTGCGCGACCTCAAGCTCGACTGGTCGCCGAGAGCATTGCTTGCCTTCCGCTTTGACGCCGCGGCCATCTCTGCCGGCCTGGTGCGCGTCGAACGCCTGCCGAAACCGTCCACCGAAACCAAGGAAGTCCGATCGACCTTCGTGCTTCCCGTTGACGTCAAGATCGACGCAATCGATCTCAAGGAAATCGTCATCGGCAAGGCGATTTTGGGCGAGGACCAGTTCCTGACCGCCAGCGGCAAGGTGAACGCCACCAACGAGAGCATCGCCCTTGGCCTGACGGCAGCCCAGCGCGACCGGCCGGACGCCCGCGCCATCGCGGATATCGTCTTCAACCCGGCGGGCAACGAACTCGAGCTCGAGGCAACCGTCAACGAGCCTCAAAACGGCGTGCTTGCAAAACTCCTGCGCCTGCCAAACGAGCCCGCGGTCAACATCAAGGTGACCGGTCAAGGTCCGCTCTCCGACTGGGCCGGCGCCGCGACGGCAGCACTTGACGGCAACGAGATCCTCAAGCTCGACGGCCGCCACGTCCAGACACCGGATGGCATGCACCGGCTGACGGTCGATGGCGGTGGCGGTTTCGGCTCGCTGATGCCGCCGGCACTGCGCCCGATGTTTGAAGGCGAAACCAGCCTCGACATCGCCGCCGCCTTCAATGGCCAGGGCCTGATCCGCATCGACAAGGGACAGGTGAGAACCGGCGCCCTGACCTTCGGCGCATTCGGCACTTTCGACAGCAAGGGTGACAACAACCTGCAGGCCAGGCTCGCGGGCACCAATGGCGCCATCGACTTCCGCTGGCCGCTTGAGAAAGGCGAAGCGCAGGCCAAGATCAACACCGTCAACCTGTCGCTGGTCGGCGAGGCGCAAGCGGCCATCCTGGATGTGGCGGCGGACCTCGCGTCTGTGTCGCTGCCCGATATGACGCTCGGCCGCATCAGACTGTCTGCCCAAAGCGACGGCTTCAATCTGCAGGCGCAGTCGGGTCCGCTGAAAACGAAGATCGAGGTCGGTGACGCCGGTTTCAACAACGCCAACCTCGCCCGCCTGGTACAGGCGCCGCTGAAGGTGGACGCCACACTGTCGGTGACGAAGGAAAACATCGCCTTCAATCCGGTGACGATCGAAAGCCCCGCGGTCGGCGGGTCGGTCACCGGCGCGTTCTATCGTGACGAGAACACGCTCTCCGCCGCCTTCAAGCTCTTCGCCATTCCGGATGCATTGCCGCCGGCTGCAGCCGCGAAGTTCGACGGCACGATTGCGATCGCCGGCGAAGTAAAGACGGCAAGTGACGGCAGCGTGACCGTCGAGGGGCTCGACCTGAAATCGAGCACGATCGAGGCGGCCGGCACGGTCGCCTTGGCCCAGAGCAACCTGACCGCAGACATCAAGGGCACCCTGCCCGATCTCGGCAAGCTGCTCGCCGACGCCAAGGGCAAGGCCGATTTCACCGCCGCCGTGACCGGTCCTCTTGCCGAGCTTGGCATCAAGGCGGAACTGTCCTCGAGTGGCGCGACGCTTGCCGGACGCACGCTCAGCGACCTCTCGGTCAAGGCCGATGCCAAGGCCAACCCGTCGAGCCCGCAGGCAAGCCTGACGGCAACCGGTGCGCTTGACGGTCAGGCGATCGACGTCAAGGCCGACGTCGTCTCCAAGGATGGCCGCACGTCCGTTCCGGTGCTCGAAGCGAAGATCGGCGAGAACAGGCTGAACGGATCGCTCAGCTTCACGCCCGATTTCAAGCCCGACGGCACTGTTGATTTCGATCTGCCCGACCTCGGCCTGCTCGCCGCCATGGCCGGACAGAAAGCGTCGGGCGACTTGAAAGGTTCGGCCGCGATCAAGACCGCAAGCGGCATTACCTCCGTCGTCGTCAAGGCCGGCGGCAGCGGCATCAAGCGCGATGCGCTGACAATTGCCAAGCCGACCGCCGACATCACCATCGCCGATGTCGCAGCACTTGCCATCAAGGGCAGCATCCGCGCCGAAACGGTTGCGCAAGGCGAGAACCGCGTGTCCGACCTTGCCGTCGATTTTGAGCAACAGGCCGGCCGCACCGGCTTTGCCGTCGACGGCAAGTACGACGGCGGTCCGCTGACCGCCAAGGGTGATCTCACCAGCGCCAAGGGCCGCACCGAAATCCGCCTTTCATCCTTCGGTGCGACACCAAAGGGTCTGCCGCTGAAGCTCGCCCAGCCGACGGTCATCGCCATCGAGAACGGCACCGTTCGCCTCAACGCCCTGACGATCCAGGCATCGAAGGGCACCATTGCCGTCAACGGCACCGCCGGCGAGAAGCTCGACATCACCGCCAAGCTCAACGCCCTGCCGGCGGCACTGATCAATACCTTTGCGCCGGAGCTCGGTGCCGACGGCACGATTGCCGGCACCGTCGATGTCGATGGATCGGCGTCCGCTCCGGTCGTCGCCTACGACCTGAAATGGTCCGCCGCGTCGCTCGCTGCCGCCCGAACCGCAGGTGTCACCGCCTTCGACATCACCGCGGACGGCAAGTTTGCCAACAACAAGGTGACGCTCGACACGACGCTGTCGGGCGCCGGTGGCCTTTCCTTCAAGGGCGGCGGCAATGTCGATATCGGCGGCAACATGCCGATAGCAATGAAGTTCAACGGCAACGTTCCCTTTGCGCTGATCGCCAACCTGATGGCGGAAAAAGGCTTCACGCTGACGGGCCAGGCAACCGTCGACGTCTCGATCTCCGGTTCGGCCAAGGCCCCGCAGATCACCGGCACCATCACCACATCAGGTGGTCGCCTCGTCGATGTCCGCCGCAACCTCGCGCTCAACAACCTGACCGCCAATGTCGCGCTCGACGGCAAGCAGGCGACGATCTCGAAGCTCTCGGCCAATCTGGCAACCGGCGGCTCGGTTGAAGCGTCCGGTACCGTCGGGACCGTGCCGGGATCCGGTTTCCCCGCCAACCTGACGATCAAGTTGAACAACGCAACCTACGTCGACGGCACGCTGTTTAACGCCAACGTTGCCGGCGACATGACACTGACTGGCCCGCTCGTCGCCACGCCGACGCTTGGCGGCAAGGTGACGATCCGCAAAGCGTCGATCACCATTCCTGAGAAGCTGCCGACCTCGCTTTCGGCGATCGATATCAAGCACAAGAATGCGCCGCCCAAGGTGCAGCAAATGGTCAAGGACCTGCGCAAGGACGAGGCGCCGGCGGCTGGCGCCAATGCCAGCGGCGTCATCGCCTTCGACCTCGGCGTCAATGCCCAGCAGATTTTCGTGCGCGGGCGCGGCATCAATGCCGAACTGGGCGGCGACCTGACGATCCGCGGCACCGCCGTGCAGCCGATCGTGTCCGGCGGATTCCAAATGCGCCGCGGCCGTCTCGAAATCCTCGGCAAGCGCCTGACCTTTGCAGACAGCAGCAATATCGGCTTTGGCGGCGACCTGGTCCCGACGCTCGACCTCAAGGCCACCTCGAGTGTTGGCGCAACCACCATTACCGTCTCGGTTGCCGGCCTTGCCAACAATCCGCAGATCGGCTTCTCCTCGTCCCCGGCCCTGCCGCAAGACGAGATCCTGGCGCAGTTGATCTTCAATCGCTCGCTGTCGAACCTCTCTGCCTTCCAGATCGCGCAGCTTGCCTCCGCCGTCAGCCAGCTGGCCGGAGGCGGGTCGACGTCGTTGCTCGACGGTCTGCGCAACAAGCTAGGCGTCGACGATCTCGACGTCACCACCGATGAGAACGGCGGCGCTTCGGTGCGGGCCGGCAAGTATCTCAACGACCGCACCTATATCGAGCTGCAGCAAGGCTCCGATTCCGCCTCCAGCAAGGCGGTCATCAACCTCGATGTCGGCAAGGGCGTGAAGCTCAAGGGATCCGCCGCCGGCGACGGCTCGGCGGCGGGCGGTATCTTCTTTGAAAAGGAATATTGAGGCGCTTGTCGGCCTACCTTCCATGCCGTCCATGAGATTCAAAGGGCCTGCGGAACGATCCGCGGGCCCTTTTTCATGGAAGACGCGAGGTCGTCTTGGCTCGACGTGCAGACGGCCCTCTGCAGGCGGCATTTGTGAGGGTTCGATCGAGGTTTGACGAAGAGACGCCGGGATCGACCGCCGGTGCCGCAAAGGCCCACGCAAAACGGGATCGCCCAGATAGAATTACCGCGCGGCCAAACCTACATCGCCATTCGGACGCGCCCGCGCCGTGTGTTTCAGTCTTTGTTTCAGGTGATTGCCTTGCCTTTCCCAATGCCCCAGATCGATTTGCCAGAGACGTTCCGTGCACACGTTGCCGGTTATCAATGGAACCGCGACAGCCTCGGCCAGTCACAATCCAGCATCTATCTGCTGAAGGACGCCGAGCGTCCGATGCTGGTGTTGAAGATCGAGGCCGCCAACCCTTTCGCCGAGCTTCCTGACGAAACTGCGCGGCTCGATTGGCTGGCATCGCAAGGCATTCCGTGCCCGTCCGTCCTTGCCCGCCACTTCGGGCCGGAAGCCAACTGGCTGCTCTTGCAGGCGATCGAGGGTACCGACCTCGCATCGACCACGTTGTCGCCAGCGCAACAGATCGCCATCCTGGCCGGCGCACTGAAACGGCTGCACGCACTTGACGAGGCAAATTGCCCCTTCGATCACCGCATCGACAACCGCATCATGATCGCCGAGGCGCGTATGAAAGCCGGTCTGATCGACGAGAGTGATTTTGACGAGGCGCGGCTCGGCCGGACGGCCGGCGACCTCTTTCTCGAACTGGAAACCCGCGTTCCACCGGAACACAGACGCGTCGTCACCCATGGCGACGCATGCCTGCCGAACATCATCGAAAGAAACGGCCGCTTCGCCGGCTTCATCGATTGCAGCCGACTGGGTATCGCCGACCCCTACCAGGACATCGCGCTTGCCTGCCGCAGCATCGCCCACAATCTGGGAGAGGAATGGGTTTCACCGTTTCTGAAACTCTACGGCATCGACAGGGACGAACCGCAAAGGCGCGACTTCTACTGCCTGCTCGACGAATTCTTCTGATCCTCCTTTGCCGCCATAGCTTGTCCCCAAGCGTCATGTCGGCCAATGCGAAAGGCCCGCAACGCCTCAGGCGGCGTTGCGGGCCACAATGTTCAGATCGACGACGTCGGCTTCCTCCAATGCGTTGAACAGCGCCCAGATATGGCCGAAAGGGTCGATGAAGGCACCGACGCGATCGCCGGTCGACAGCGTCTCGGCCGGATTGCGCAGGCTCGCTCCGGCGCCGATCGCCCGGCCGATCACGCGATCGACGTCACGCACATGCAGCTCCAGGATGACCGCAGTCGTGCCGAGCGCATGCGGCGACCGCGGTCCGCCGAGCTTGGGTTCGGCATCGCGGCGCGGGTTCGCCCCGGCAATCCGGAAGACCGATTCCCCGATCCTCAGGTCCGCACTGGTCAGAATGCCGCTCGGCCATTCATGCCGCTGCAAAAGCTCGGCACCGAGCGCCTCCCGGTAAAAGGCGATGGCGCGATCCTCATCGCCATGCCTGACAAACAGCTTCACACAGATCTGCCGATCGGCAAGCCTGCCGCCTTTGGCAACCATGACATCCTCCATCTTGGGTGAGGTGGGCATCATAGCGAAACACCGGAACAAATCAAGAACAATCAGACTTCGAGGACCATTTTCGCGATCCATTCCAGGTGCTACGAAGCCCTCAGAAAGCGCCCGTCATCTTGCTCGTTTTCAACAGGATGTTCGTCTCGGTGACGGTAATGCCATCGATCAGACGGATCCGCCGCAACGTTTCGTCGAAGGAGACGAGATCGCGATCCTCGAGTTCGGCGATGAAATCCCAGCGGCCGTTGGTACTGTGCAGCGCCCGGACCTGCGGCAGGCCCCGCAACTGTTCGGCAACCCGGTCGGCCATTTTGCCGTGCACTTCGATCATCACCACAGCCCGGACCCCGGACGCCGGAATTTCCGCGCCGGTGCGGATGGTGAAAGCGGCGATCGTGCCGTTGGCAACGAGCCTGTCGATGCGCGCGGCAACGGTCGCACGCGACACACCCGTCATTTCCGATAGCGTTGAAACGGGGATGCGCGCATTCTGGCGCAAGGCGCTGATGAGCGCCTGATCGAGATCATCCATCGGCTGTCACTTTGTAATAGGGTGCTTATCAATCTGTCGATTTTATCTCACTAATCGGCAGTTTTCCATCTTTTTGCTGGCACGCATTTTGGCCATAATCCGCGCGACGACCCAGACGGGTCACACGGATTGTCTTGAGAAGGAATCGGGCGGACATGACGACCATCACGCTGATCGGCGCACCCATCGAAGAAGGTTCTGGACGACGCGGCGCGGCCATGGGGCCGACGGCGCTGCGCATTGCCGGCATCGACACCGTGCTTCGCGACCTCGGCCACACCGTCTACGACGACGGCGACGTCAAGCCGCTGCCGGCCCGCGACCTCGCCAATCACCCGGGCGCCAACAACCTGCAGATCGTCGGCGCCTTCGCCCGCGCGCTGCATGATTCGGTGCACGACACTGTTCGCAAGGGCCATTTCCCGATCATCCTCGGCGGCGACCACGCGCTTTCCATGGGCAGCGTTTCCGGCATGGCGCGTTATGCCGCCGAAGTCGGTCGTCCGCTGTTCGTACTCTGGCTCGACGCCCATGCCGACTTCAATTCGCCGTCGACGTCGCCGTCCGGCAACATGCATGGCATGCCGGTCGCCTACTTCTGCGGCCAGGCCGAGTTCGCCCCCATCCTGCCGTCCGACCGTCCGTTCGTCGATCCGACCAAGGTCTTCCAGGTCGGCATCCGCTCGGTCGACGACCGTGAGCGTGAAGAGATCGCCGAGCACGGCGTGCGCGTCTATGACATGCGCGCGGTCGACGAACTCGGCATCGCCCACATCATGCGCCAGATCCTCGACGAGGTGCGCTCCGCCAACGGCCTGCTGCATGTCAGCCTCGACGTCGACTTCATGGATCCGGAACTGGCGCCCGGCGTCGGCACCACCGTTCCGGGCGGCGCCACCTTCCGCGAGGCGCACCTGATCATGGAAATGCTCTGGGAAAGCGAGCTCGTTTCCTCGCTCGATGTCGTCGAGCTCAACCCCTTCCTTGATGATCGCGGCAAGAGCGCGCGTATCCTGGTCGAACTGACGGCGAGCCTCTTCGGCCGCCGCGTGCTCGACCGGCCGACCCGCAGCGCCTGAAACAGAGAAACACCGGAGGACGATTCATGAATACGACGGCAGCCCTGATCGAAACCGAATACCGGCTCGGCGCCCATAACTACAAGCCGCTCGACGTGGTGCTCTCGCGTGGCGAAGGCGTTTACGTCTGGGACATGGAGGGCAATCGCTACCTCGATTGTCTGTCGGCCTATTCGGCCGTCAACCAGGGCCATTGCCACCCGAAGATCCTGCAGGCGATGATGGAGCAGGCGCAGAAGCTGACGCTCACCTCGCGCGCCTTCCGCAACGACCAGCTGGCGCATTTCTACGAAGAGATCGCCGCACTCACCGGCTCGCACAAGGTGCTGCCGATGAACTCCGGCGCCGAAGCCGTCGAAACGGCCGTCAAGGCCGTGCGCAAGTGGGGCTACGAGGTCAAGGGCGTGGCCGAGAACAAGGCCGAGATCATCGTCTGCTCCAACAACTTCCATGGCCGCACCATGGGCATTGTCGGCTTCTCGACCGACCCCGACGCCCGCACCGGCTTCGGCCCGTTCGCACCGGGGTTCCGGGTCGTGCCTTTTGGTGATATCGACGCCTTCCGCGCCGCGATCAACGAAAACACCGTCGCCTTCCTGGTCGAACCGATCCAGGGCGAAGCCGGCGTCATCGTGCCGCCGGTCGGTTATTTCACAATCGTTCGCGAACTCTGCACCAAGCACGGCATCACGCTGATCCTCGATGAGATCCAGACCGGCCTTGGCCGCACCGGCAAGCTGCTCGCCGAAGAGCACGAGGCGATCGAAGCCGACGTGACGCTGATCGGCAAGGCGCTGTCCGGCGGCTTCTACCCGGTCTCCGCCGTGCTTTCCAACTCGGAAGTGCTCGGCGTCCTGAAGCCCGGTCAGCACGGCTCGACCTTCGGCGGCAACCCGCTGGCCTGCGCCATCGCCCGTGCGGCGCTGAAGGCGCTGACCGAGGAAGGCATGATCGAGAACTCGGCGCGCATGGGTGACCGTTTCCAGAAGGGCCTGACGGATATCCGCTCCAACATCATCAAGGACGTGCGCGGTCGCGGCCTGATGCTGGCCGTGGAGCTGGTTCCTGAAGCCGGCGGCGCCCGCAAATATTGCGAAGCGCTGAAGGAACGCGGCATTCTTGCCAAGGACACCCACGGCGACACCATCCGCATCGCCCCGCCGCTCGTCATCACCGAAGGCCAGGTGGACTGGGCGGTCGAACAGTTCGCGGCGGTCCTCGCGTCGGCCTGACCCTGTTTCCGGTCCGCCCCCAGCCATCTTGGGGCGGGCCCTCATTTCCGGGGGTTGCCGACCAGCGCCTACAAAAGCAAGTCTTAACGAATCCCGGCCTATAGTGCCTTCCCAAAGCGCAAAGCGGTACTTCCGCGCATGATGCAGCTGCGCCCTGCCGGATGTGATCGGCGGATTGTAAGGATCTCTCCCGAACGGATTTTCGGTCGGCGCCATGCGCCGGCAACCGAGATGGAGATGTCTCGAATTTGGCGATGTCGCGCCTGTCGGCTGCGACCGGAAAGCTGGAAGGACCTTCGATGACAAGCACACTCAGGACGGCCGGTTTCGACGGCGAGACGCTGGAAATCATTGCGTTCCGCCTCCACGACCAAGAATTCTGCGTCAAGACGACGACGATCCGCGAGATCCGCGGCTGGGCGCCGTCCACCCCGATCCCGCATTCGCCGCCGGAAGTGATCGGTGTGATGAACCTGCGCGGCACGGTCATCCCGATCATCGACCTCGCCCACAAGCTCGGCATGAAGTCGACGACCGCCAATGAGCGCAGCGCGATCGTGGTCGCCGAGGTCCACAACATGGTCATCGGCCTCGTCGTCGACCGCGTCTCCGACATTCTGACTGTCCAGGGCAGCCAGGTGCAGCCGGTTCCGGAAGTGACCGCCTCCTTCGACAAGAGCTTCGCCGAAGGCATCATCGCCAATGAAACCGGCATGATCTGCTTCCTCAACCTTGCGCGCATGTTCAAGGAGCGCGAAGTCGAGGAGCTGGCCGCCTAAGGCATCAGATCAGCAACGTTCAAGGCCGCCCTACGTTTCGTTGGGCGGCTTTTTTAATGCTTGCTTGTTGGTTATTTGCCCAGCCGGCGGGCAATACTTTAGAAAAACAGGATAAACTAATTCAACTAAAATTGGACATATGAGTTCTTACAACTAAAATTTGATAGTTGCTATTTTAACAGCTGCTTAATAGTCATACAACTAACGTAGATTGTATCAACACGGCGCGTCGGGCATGAAGCCCAGCAGTTCGAACTCCCCTCACGAAGCACGAAACCGCTGACCCGGTGGGCCGGCGTAGGACGACCAGACATTTTTCGGCAGACCGGTATTTGTCTTAGTCCGGGAGTTGCGCCGCTTTGGCCCCGCACGCCCTGTCAGGCAAGGCATTAGGCCCCGGCTTGAGCCAAACAAACGAGATCAGAGGGTTACAATGTTCGCTCTCGGTAAAATTGCAGATGCGAGCCAGATCGTCGCCGCGCTTTCGAAGTCGCAAGCCATGATCCAGTTCGACCTCAATGGAAACATCCTGACCGCCAATGAGAATTTCTGCCAAGCCTTGGGGTATGGCCTCCAGGAGATCGTCGGCCAGCATCACCGCATGTTCTGCTCCGCTGACTACGCCCAGACGCAGGAGTACCGCGACTTCTGGGCGCGCCTCGGCCGCGGCGAGTTCGATGCCAATGCCTACAAGCGTCTCGCCAAGGGCGGCCGCGAAATCTGGATCCAGGCGACCTACAATCCGGTGCTGCGCAACGGCAAGCCATTCAAGGTGGTGAAATTCGCCAGCGACATTACCGCCGCCAAGGCAAGGGCGGCCGAGGACGCCGGCAAGCTCGATGCGATCTCGCGCTCGCAAGCGATGATCGAGTTCACGCCGACAGGCGAAATCCTGACCGCCAACGAGAACTTCTGTGCCGCACTCGGCTATAGCCTCGCCGAGATCCAGGGCAAGCACCACAGCATGTTCTGCGAGCCGACCTACGCCCGCAGCAGCGAATATGCGGATTTCTGGAAACGGCTCGCCGCCGGCGAGTTCTTCTCCAACGAATTCGTGCGCTACGGCAAGGGCGGCAAGGAAATCTGGATCCAGGCGGCTTACAACCCGATCCGGGATTTGAGCGGCAAGGTCTATAAGGTCGTGAAGTTCGCAACCGACGTCAGCGAACGCATGAGTGCCATCAAAAACCTTGGCGCCGGCCTTCAGGCTCTGGCTGGTGGCGATCTGACACGGACGCTGGACACGCCGTTCGTACCGAGCATGGAAGGTGTGCGGGCCGATTTCAACGGCGCCATCGCCAAGCTCTGCGACGCGATGCGCACCGTCGGCGACAATGCGACCGCCATCGCCTCCGGCGCCCGCGAAATCCGCGCCGCCGCAGACGACCTTTCCAAGCGCACTGAACAGCAGGCGGCTTCCGTCGAGGAAACCGCTGCCGCCCTCGACGAGATCACGACGACCGTATCGGACTCGAGCCGGCGGGCCGAAGAGGCGGGCGGACTGGTCGCCAAGACCAAGGCCGGCGCCGAACGCTCCGGCAATGTCGTCAAGAGTGCCATTGGCGCCATGGACCAGATCGAGCAGTCGTCCCGCGAAATCTCCAACATCATCGGCGTCATCGACGACATCGCCTTCCAGACCAACCTGCTGGCGCTCAATGCCGGTGTCGAGGCGGCGCGTGCCGGTGAAGCCGGCAAGGGTTTTGCCGTCGTCGCCCAGGAGGTGCGGGAGCTGGCGCAGCGCTCGGCGAGTGCGGCCAAAGACATCAAGGCATTGATCGGCACGTCCACCGAACATGTGAAGAACGGCGTGTCGCTCGTCGGCCAGACGGGGCAGGCGCTCGAGGAGATCCTTTCCCAGGTCCAGGAGATCAACGCCAACGTCTCGGCGATCGTCGAGGCCGCCCGCGAACAATCGACCGGCCTCAAGGAGATCAACCAGGCGGTCAACTCGATGGACCAGGCGACCCAGCAAAACGCGGCCATGGTCGAGGAAAGCACCGCCGCAAGTCACGCAATGGCGCGTGAGGCAGAAGCCCTGCACGAACTGCTCAGGCAGTTCCGCTACGGCGAACACGCCCAGGTCATCGACACAAACCGCCACTTCGAGGACCGCACGCAGCCGGCCCGGCTGCAGGCAACCGCCCGCGCCATGCGCGGCGGTGGACGAACAGTGGCTGCCGCGGCACCGTCCGCAGACGGCTGGCAGAATTTCTGAGCGCACATCCCTGCACCCCGCGCTCGGGAATGGGGAAGGCGGCTACCGGTAGCCGCCTTCCCTTAATTTTTCTGGGGGGTTGTGAAGTGCTTTGTCCGGCAGTCGACCGCGTGAAGCGGCGGGCCCATCGGCGCTTCGACGGGTCGGATAGGCGCCTAAGCCGCTTCCGGCCGCTTGATCTTCGACGCCGCTTCCAGCACCAGCGGCGTCAGCCCCTCGCCGCCCTTGTCGATATGCTCGAACAATTTGCGCCGCATGCGCGGCTCCCAGTATTTGTTGATGTGCGTTGCCACGCCCTGCGCCGCTTCGCTCGCCGGCTGGGTCTTGAAAAAGGTGGCAATCTGGTTCGCCATGTAGATCAGCTTGGCGTTTGGGTTGTCATGCGACATCGGCGACAGCTCCGGACTTGATGCGCTCGGCATGGGTGAAAATCTCGAACTCGTCGCCGCGCACCAAAGCGATCAACGTCATGCCCGCAGCCTCTGCCGTACGGATGGCAAGTGCCGTCGGCGCCGAGATGGCAATGATCACGGGGCTGCCGACCACGGCCGTCTTCTGCACCATCTCGACCGATACCCGGCTGGTGACGACGACGGCGCCTTCACTCCCCTTGAAACCGGCGCGCGCGGCAGCACCGACCAACTTGTCGAGCGCATTGTGACGGCCAACGTCCTCGCGCACCGCGATCAGGCCGCGGCCGGGCACGTAGAAGGCGGCGCCATGTACCGCGCGGGTTTCGAAGTGCAGCGGCTGCTGGCCATTGAGCAGAGCCACGGCGGAAACGACGTCTTCTTCAGAGAGCGTCAGCTTCGAGCCTGAGACATCCGGCGTCGGCCGCACCGCCTGCTCGATCGATTCGATGCCGCATAGCCCGCATCCGACAGGCCCGGCCATATGCCTTCGACGCTGGCGCAACATGTCGTTCTCTTCGTCGCCAAGCGCGATCTGCAGGTCGATGCCGAGATGGCCGGCCACCGTCTCTGCGACGATCTCGACCGTTTCGATCTGATCGGGGTCGGTAATGATGCCCTCGGTCAGGCTGAAGCCGATGGCGAAATCCTCGAGGTCACCGGGCGTGGCCATCATGACAGCGTGGGTCGAGCCGCCATAGGAGAAGGCAACCGGCGTTTCCTCCGGCACGGCGCGCGAACCGTCCCGAAGCGTGCCGTTGCGGCGGGCAGCCTCGGGAACGGTCGCGGATGTTTTAAACGTCGCCATGATCAGTCGCAGGGAATGGCATTACTCCGCCGCCTCCAGCTTGCCGGAAATCCGGCGCGACTGCCGCGCCTGCTCGTCATAATCCACCTGCCAGTCGGACGGACCATTCGACGGCATCACCTGTACCGCCGTCACCTTGTATTCCGGGCAGTTGGTCGCCCAGTCGGAGAAGTCCGTGGTGATGACGTTTGCCTGCGTCGATGGGTGGTGGAAGGTGGTGTAGACGACGCCGGGAGCGACGCGATCGGTGATCAGCGACCGCAAAGTGGTCTCGCCCGCGCGGCTCGCCAGCCTGATCCAGTCGCCATCACGAATGCCACGCTGCTCGGCATCATGCGGATGGATCTCCAGCCGGTCCTCCGCATGCCAGACGACGTTGTCGGTGCGCCGCGTCTGGGCACCGACATTGTACTGGCTGAGGATGCGGCCGGTGGTGAGCAACAGCGGGAAGCGCGGGCCGGTGCGTTCGTCCGTCGCCACATATTCGGTGCGGATGAATTTGCCCTTGCCGCGCACGAAGCCGTCGACATGCATGATCGGCGATCCCTCGGGATGCGTCTCGTTGCAGGGCCACTGCACCGAGCCCATCTTTTCGAGATAGTCGTAGGAGACGAGCGCGAAGCTCGGCGTCGTCGCGGCGATCTCGTCCATGATTTCGGACGGGTGACGGTAGTTCCAGTTGAGGCCCATGGTCTGCGCCAGCTTCTGGGTAACCTCCCAGTCGGCATAGCCGTTCTTCGGCGTCATCACCTTGCGCACACGATTGATGCGGCGCTCGGCATTGGTGAAGGTGCCGTCCTTCTCAAGGAAGGTCGAACCCGGCAGGAAGACATGCGCATAGTTGGCCGTCTCGTTGAGGAAGAGGTCGTGTACGACGACGCATTCCATCGCCGCGAGGCCGGCTGCCACGTGCTTGGTGTCAGGATCCGACTGCAGGATGTCTTCGCCCTGGATGTAGATGCCCTTGAAGGTGCCGTCGACGGCGGCATCGAGCATGTTCGGGATGCGCAGGCCCGGCTCGTTGGAGATCTCAACGCCCCAGAGTTTTTCGAATGTCTCGCGCGTCGCATCGTCGGAGACATGGCGATAACCCGGCAACTCGTGCGGGAAGGAACCCATGTCGCAGGAGCCCTGCACATTGTTCTGGCCGCGCAGCGGGTTCACCCCGACGCCCGGCCGGCCGATGTTGCCGGTGACCATAGCAAGGTTGGCGATCGCCATGACCGTGGTCGAGCCCTGGCTGTGCTCGGTGACCCCCAGACCGTAGTAGATCGCGCCGTTGCCGCCGGTGGCATAAAGCCGGGCTGCACCGCGCACCAGATCGGCGGGCACGCCGGTATAGGCTTCGGTCGCTTCGGGGCTGTGATAGGGCTCAGCGACGAAAGCCGCCCAGTCCTCGTATTCCGACCAGTCGCAGCGCTCGCGAATGAATTTCTCGTTGGCGAGCCCTTCAGTCACGATCACATGCGCGATCGAGGTCAAGATCGCGACATTGGTACCGGGTTGCAGCGGCAGGTGATAGGCGGCCTCCACGTGCGCAGAGCGCACGATGTCGGTGCGGCGCGGATCGATGACGATCAGCTTGGCGCCTTCGCGCAGCCGCTTTTTCAGCCGCGAACCGAAGACCGGATGACCATCGGTCGGGTTGGCGCCGATGATGACGGCAACATCGGTGAATTCGACCGAATCGAAATTTTGCGTGCCGGCCGAGGTACCGAAGGCCTGGCCGAGGCCATAGCCGGTGGGCGAATGGCAGACGCGGGCGCAGGTGTCGACATTGTTGTTGCCGAAGCCGGCGCGCACCAGCTTCTGCACCAGGTAGGTCTCTTCATTGGTGCAGCGCGATGAGGTGATACCGCCGACCGAATCGCGGCCATACTGGTACTGGATCCGCCGGAACTCGGAGGCCACATGCGCATAGGCCTCTTCCCAGGTAACCTCGCGCCAGGGATCGGAGATCTTCTCGCGGATCATCGGGTTGAGGATGCGGTCCTTGTGGTTGGAATAGCCATAGGCGAACCGACCCTTGACGCAGGAATGACCGCGGTTGGCCTGGCCATCCTTCCACGGCACCATGCGTACCAGCTCCTCGCCGCGCATCTCCGCCTTGAACGAGCAGCCGACGCCGCAATAGGCGCAGGTCGTCACTTCGGAATGTTCCGGCTGGCCGATCTCGATGACAGACTTTTCGATGAGTGTCGCCGTCGGGCAGGCCTGCACGCAGGCGCCGCAGGAGACGCATTCCGACGACATGAAGTCTTCGGCCATGCCAGCCGAGACACGGCTGTCGAAACCGCGGCCGCCGATCGTCAGCGCAAACGTGCCCTGCACTTCCTCGCAGGCGCGCACGCAGCGCGAGCAGACGATGCACTTCGCCGGATCATAGGTGAAGTAGGGATTGGACTCGTCCTTCGGCATCCATTTGGCGTTGATGTCGCCATTGTTGCGCGCCGTGACGTGGTTCTCGCCATCATAGCCGTAGCGCACATCGCGCAGGCCGACCGCACCGGCCATGTCCTGCAGCTCGCAATCTCCATTGGCGGCACAGGTCAGACAGTCGAGCGGATGGTCGGAGATATAGAGTTCCATCACCCCGCGGCGCACGTCCTTCAGCCGCGGCGTCTGGGTCGAGACTTCGATGCCGGCCGCGACAGGCGTCGTGCACGAAGCCGGCATGCCGTTACGCCCCTTGATCTCGACGAGACAGAGCCGGCAGGAACCGAAGGCATCCATCATGTCCGACGCGCAGAGTTTCGGCACTTCGATGCCGGCATCCATCGCCGCCCGCATGATCGAGGTACCCTCGGGCACCGTAACCTCGCGTCCATCGATGGTGAGCGTCACCAGCTTTTCTGACTTCGAAGCGGGAGTGCCGTAGTCGATTTCATGAATGAGAGACATGGTCTTTCTCCTCACTCCGCCGCTTCAACGCGCGGTGCCGGCTGAAAATCATCCGGGAAATGGGTCATGGCGCTGAGCACCGGATAGGGCGTGAAGCCGCCAAGGGCACAAAGCGAACCGAACTTCATTGTATTACAGAGATCGGCGAGCAGTTCGCGGTTCTTCTCCGGCTCGATGCCGGCTGCGATTTTGTCGGCCACCTCGACGCCGCGGGTCGAACCGATGCGGCAGGGCGTGCACTTGCCACAGCTTTCGACGGCGCAGAACTCCATGGCAAAACGAGCCTGGTGCAGCATGTCTGCGGTGTCATCGAAGACGACAATGCCGGCATGGCCGATGAGACCGTCGCGCGCCGCAAAGGCCTCGTAATCGAACGGCGTATCGAACAGGGCGCGCGGGAAATAGGCGCCGAGCGGACCGCCGACCTGCACCGCCTTGACCGGCCGGCCGCTTGCCGTGCCGCCACCGATGTGATCGATGATCTCACCGAGCGCGAGGCCGAAGGCGGTCTCAAAGAGGCCGGCATGTTTGACGTTGCCGGCGATCTGGATCGGGATCGTGCCGCGCGATCGGCCCATGCCAAAGTCGCGGTAGTAGGCGGCACCCTTGTCCATGATGATGGGAACGGAGGCGAGCGAGATCACGTTGTTGATCACAGTCGGACAGTCGAAGAGGCCCTTGTGGGCGGGCAGCGGCGGCTTGGCGCGCACGATCCCGCGTTTGCCTTCGAGGCTGTTCAGAAGCGCCGTTTCCTCGCCGCAGACATAGGCGCCGGCGCCTTCGCGCACCTCCATGTCGAAGGCCCGACCGGAGCCGAGCACCGAGGTCCCGAGCACGCCGGCCTTGCGCGCGATCTCGATCGCCTCAGCCATCGCCGCGATCGCATGCGGATATTCGGAGCGGGTATAGATGAAGCCCTTGGTGGCACCCGTCGCGATGCCGGCAATCGCCATGCCCTCGATCAGCACGAAGGGATCGCCCTCCATGATCATTCGGTCGGCAAAGGTGCCGCTGTCGCCCTCGTCGGCATTGCAGACGATGTATTTGCGCGCGCCCGCCGCCTCGAGAACCGTCTTCCACTTGATGCCGGTCGGAAAGCCTGCGCCGCCGCGGCCGCGAAGGCCGCTCTCGGTCACCTGCGCGACGATCGCCTCCGGTGCCATGGCAATGGCGTTGCGCAGGCCCGCGAGCCCGCCATGGGCCTGGTAGTCGTCGAGCGAGAGCGGATCGATGATGCCACAACGGGCAAAGGTCAGCCGCGTCTGCTGCTTGAGGAAGGGAATGTCCTCGGTCTTCCCGAGACAGAGCGCGTGGTCGCCGCCTTCAAGCAGCCCGGCGTCAAGGAGAGACGCGATATCGCGCGCCTTGACCGGGCCGTAGGCGACGCGACCTTGTGGCGTTTCCACCTCGAGCAAGGGCTCCAGCCAGTGCATGCCGCGCGAACCGTTGCGCACGATCACGACGTCAAGGCCGCGGGCAGCGACCGCCTCGGCCATGGCTTTCACGACCTTCTCGGCACCGAGCGCTATCGCCGCGGCATCCCGCGGAATATAGATCTTCGTGGTCATCGACGCGCCTCCTGAACCAGCGCCTCGAGATCGGCGGTATCGACCCGGGCATGCACCTCTCCGTCGAGCATGGCGGAGGGTGCGCAGGAACAGAGCCCGAGACAGTAGATCGGTTCCAGCGTCACCGCGCCATCCGGCGTCGTCTCATGGAAATCGATGCCGAGTAGCCGCTTGGCGCGTTCGGCAAGCTGATCACCGCCCATCGACTGGCAGGCCTCGGCCCGACAGAGCTTCAGCACATGGCGCCCGGCCGGATGCTCGCGGAAGTCATGGTAGAAGCTCATGACGCCGTAGACTTCGGCGCGCGACAGGTTGAGCTCGCGCGCAATGACGGGAAGACATTCCTGTGGCACGTAGCCGAATTCTTCCTGCAGCTCGTGCAGGATCGGCAGCAACGGGCCCTCGAGCCCCTTCAGCTCCTCGACAATGGCGAGCGTGGTCTCCGCGATATCCTTGCGCGGCTGATGGATGTTCAACAGGAGCCCTCCCGGCTCGTGGGCTCGCCGGCGCCCGAAACGAGCGACCGGTCCAGCCGACTTTCAATTCCTGGCGAAGGCCGTTCCTCGGCGGTCTCCGGCCTTGATCAAAAAGCTTCGCGCTTATGGCCCGGTGGGTCAATAAGGCTGTTCCGTCGATCGATAGAAAAAATCTATTGAACCTGATTTCGCTCGCCCAGGATACGCGCCTCGTGCAACAGAGCCGAGACGAGCGGCGTAAACGGCTCACGGTGTGTCGCAACCAGGCCGACGGTGTGGCGGGCATCCGGATCGACGATCGGGATCATTCGGATATCCTCGTGAAAACCGAATGATTTCGCGACGTTGAACGGCATGATACTCGCCCAGCGGCCGGTGCGCACATGCGAGAAAAGCACGATCATCGAGTTCGATTCGAGCGTCGGCTTGGCGACGACGCCGGCCTCGGCAAAATGCTGGTTGACGATGCGGCGGTTCTGCATATCGGCCGTCAATAGACAAAGCCGAACGTCGCTAACCTCTTTCCACGTCACGCTTTCCCGCTCCGAAAGCGGCGTTCCAGCGGCGGTGACGAGGTGATAGCGCTCGACCTGCAACGGCACGCTGGTCACCCGACCGAGCGGCTCGTTCTCCAGATAGGTGAGGCCCGCGTCGATCTCGAGATTTTCCAGCAACGCCAGGATTTGAAGCGACGTGGTCGACAGCACCGAGAAGGTGACATCCGGGTGTTTTTCCTGGAACGGCGCGGTAATCATCGGCACCATGGCAAGCGTCGTCGGCACCGCAGCCAGCCGGATGTGACCGGAAAGCCCCTTGCGCGCCGCGCGCATCTCCTCGCGCATGGTGCGGGCATCGCCAACGATGCGGCGCGCCCATTCGAGCACGCGCTGGCCCTCCGGCGTCAGCCCCTGGAAGCGCGAGCCGCGGCTGACGAGCATGACGCCAAGCTGATCCTCAAGCTGACGGATGGCGGCCGACAGCGTCGGCTGCGTCACGCCGCATTCCTCCGCCGCGCGGCCGAAGTGCCTTTCGCGTGCCAGAACAAGGAACATTTCCAGCTTGTCGATCATGTCATGCCTTTGGCGTTTTCAAGTCTGCCCCTCACCCTAGCCCTCTCCCCGCAGGCGGGGAGAGGGGACGTGCCCCGATCCAGACCACAGCAACATCAGCAGCGCCGCAACATCCCTTTCCATCTAACGGGGAAAGCGAACTCGCTCTGGTCCCGTGTCGGAATACAGGCGTCTCAGGAAGGTCCCCTCTCCCCGCAGGCGGGGAGCAGGTCCCGGCAGGCGAATGATGGGAAAAACTCTCCAACAAACATCCGCTCACGCGATCAATTGCCCGCCGTTGACCTCCAACACCTGCCCGGTGATGTAGCCCGACAGCGCATGCGAGGCGAGGAAGAGATAGGCTGGCGCGCATTCCTCCGACGTGCCCAACCGCCCGAGCGGAATGGTCTTGCGCGTCGCCTCCAGCTTTTCCGGCGACGAGTAGCGCTCATGGAACTCGGTGGTGATCGTGCCCGGCGACACGCAATTGACGCGAATGCCCTCGGGCGCGAGTTCGCGCGCCAACGCCTTGGAGTAGGTGGCGACGAAGGCCTTGGTGGCCGAATAGATCGACGAGCCGGCGCTGCCGCCGGTGACAGCCGAGATCGAGACAGTGTTGACAACAGCCGGATGCGTGCCCTTGCGCAACAGCGGCAGCATCGCCCGCGTCATCTCGACCACCGCCGTTTGATTGAGCTGAACGACGGTCTGGTATTGCTCGTCGGTCAGCTCGGCCGCCGGGAAGCGGCCGACCATCGTGCCGGCATTGTTGATCAGGATATCGATGCTTTGGAATTTGCTTCGAACCACGTCGGCCAACCCCTCGACGCCGCCCGGCGCAAGAAAATCTGCCGTCACGACATGGGCTCGGCCCTCCGTCGCTGCCGTTTCGAGAAAATCAGGCAAGTCGCCGATCGACCGGCCGGCATGGACGAGCACATGGGCGCCGCAGTCGAGGAACTGCCGCGCAACCTCCAGGCCAATACCGCGACCGGCCCCGGTCACCACGACGGTCATGCCCTTGAACAAGGCTGGATGGAACATGCTTCTTTCCTCTCAATCCGACGGCAGCGTCGCGCATCGGCGGAACGAATGCAACGCGCCTCGATGCTCTCAGCCGCAACGAAAGCGATTTCAGCGAAACCGCCGATTCTGAAATTGCGCGGCTTTCGTTTTTGCATATTATGAACCAAAACGAAAATGGGGAGGACGAAATGTACCTGACGGGCCGACAAGCGGAGATCCTGGAGCTGGCGAAGAGCGAGGGCCGCGTGCTCGTCGAAGAGTTGGCGCAGCGCTTTTCCGTCACGCCGCAAACCATCCGAAAGGACCTGAACGACCTCTGCGATGCCAAGGTTCTGAACCGCATTCACGGCGGCGCGATCTTCCCCAGCGGCAAGGAAAACGTCAAATACGATGCCCGCCGCCAGATCGCCGCACCGGAGAAACAGGCAATCGGCAAGGCAGCGGCCGAGCTTATCCCCGACAACGCATCGCTGTTCATCAATATCGGCACCACCACCGAGGCCGTCGGAGAGGCCCTGCTCGACCACAAGGAACTGATGGTCATCACCAACAACATCAACGTCGCCAATCGCTTGCGTGTTTTCCCCTCGATCGAGGTCGTCATCACCGGCGGCGTCGTGCGCGGGTCGGACGGCGGCATCGTCGGCGAGGCGGCCGTCGACTTCATCAAGCAGTTCAAGGTCGACTTCGCCGTCATCGGCGCCTCGGCAATCGACCATGACGGCGCGCTGCTCGATTTCGATTTCCGCGAAGTGAAAGTCGCCCAGGCGATCATCGCCAATGCACGCCATGTCATCCTGGTTTCCGACTCGACGAAGTTCGAAAGAACCGCGCCGGTTCGCATCGGTCATATCTCCCAGGTCCAGACCTTTATCACCGATCGCTGTACGCTCGAAAACGTCAGGAAAATCTGTGCCGAACAGGACGTTCGGCTGATCGAAACCGACGCCTGAAGCACGAGATTTAGACACCCCTTAAGATTCGCAGTGCATTCGTTTGACATTCGATATGTTTTCGTTTTAACTGATTTCACTTTCGCTGTTGCATCAATTTGTGCATTGCGAAATGTGGAGGGGAAACAGCAGTGTCAGAGCAGGCAATCTACGACGTCTTCGTCATCGGCGGCGGCATCAACGGATGCGGTATCGCGCGTGATGCGGTCGGCCGCGGATACTCGGTCGCCTTGGCCGAAATGAACGATTTCGCCTCCGGCACGTCCTCCGGTTCCACCAAGCTCATTCACGGCGGCCTGCGCTATCTGGAGCACTACGAGTTCCGGCTGGTGCGCGAGGCGCTGATGGAGCGCGAGGTGCTCTGGGCCATGGCGCCGCACGTCATCTGGCCGATGCGCTTCGTGCTGCCCTACCACAAGGGCGGCCTGCGCCCAGCCTGGCTCATCCGCCTTGGCCTCTTCCTTTACGACCACATCGGCGGCCGCAAGCTGCTGCCGGCCACCGCGACGCTGGACATGAACCGCGACCCGGCCGGCAAGCCGCTGAAGCGCCTGTTCAACAAGGCCTTCGAATATTCCGACGGCTGGGTCAACGACGCACGCCTGGTGGTGCTCAACGCCCGTGACGCCGCCGATCGCGGCGCCGTCATCATGGCCCGCACCCGCGTCGTTTCGGCGCGGCGCGACGGCGCGCTTTGGACCATCGAAACCGAAAACCAGGCGAACGGTGAACGCAAGACGCTGCAGGCCCGCATGCTCATCAATGCCGCAGGCCCCTGGGTCGATGCGGTGCTGTCAGGCGCACTCGGCAAGAACGACGTTCACAATGTCCGCCTCGTGCAGGGCAGCCACATCGTCGTGAAGAAGAAGTTCGACGATCCGCGCGCCTATTTCTTCCAGAACCCGGACGGCCGCATCATGTTCGCCATCCCTTACGAGGAAGATTTTACGCTGATCGGCACCACCGATCGCGACTACACCGGCAATCCGGCGGATGTCCGCATCAGCGACGCCGAGGTCGACTATCTCTGCAAGGCGGCGAGCGAATACTTCCTCGAGCCGGTGACGAAGAACGATATCGTCTGGACCTATTCGGCCGTGCGCCCGCTCTATGACGACGGCGCCAGCAAGGCGCAGGAAGCAACCCGCGACTACGTGCTGCGCGTAGAGGGCGACAAGGGCGCAGCCCCGCTGCTCAACGTCTTCGGCGGCAAGCTGACGACCTACCGTCGCCTCGGCGAATCCGCGCTTGAAAAGATCGGCGAGGCGATCGGCGTCAAGGGCTCGAAATGGACCGCTGGCTCCAAGCTTCCGGGCGGCGACTTTCCGACCGAGGGCTACGCCGACGAGGTCGCAAGATTGCGGAAGCAATACCCGTTCCTTGCCCCCGCGCATGCCCGACGCCTCGTGCGTCTCTACGGCACGCGGGCAGCAGCTATCCTCGGTTCGGCAACGAACGAGGCGGCCCTTGGTCGTTGTTTCGGCGCCGATCTCTATGAGGCCGAGGTCAAGTGGCTAATTGCCAAGGAATGGGCGCGGCACGCCGAGGACGTGTTGTGGCGCCGCACGAAACTGGGATTGAAGCTGACGCCCGGCGAGGCGCTGGCCCTGGAGGAATACATGCGAGGCGCGGCCAACGCAGCCGCTTGAAGAGGCTCGCATTTGAAGCATTTCCCGGCAGGAACGCGCAGCGGTCTTGCGTCCGGAAATGCCAAAGGGATGAAGACAGAGGATTTCCGCGGCGGCGTGGAAACACTCGGGACTGCCGTAGGGCTGGGTGGAGAATTCAATGCTTGAAATGAAGAAGATATCCAAGGTCGTGGGCGGGGAGACGCATATCTACCCGACCGACCTGGTGCTGGAGAGGGGGTCGCTCAATGTGCTGCTCGGCCCGACGCTGTCCGGCAAGACGTCGCTGATGCGGCTGATGGCCGGTCTCGACAAGCCAGCCTCCGGTTCGCTGATCTTCGACGGTACCGACGTGACCGGCCAACCGGTGCAGAAGCGCTCGGTCGCCATGGTCTACCAGCAGTTCATCAACTATCCGGCGATGACGGTCTATGAGAACATCGCTTCGCCGATGCGCATCAGCGGCGCCGATGCCGCCACCATCGACCGCGAAGTGCGCAAGGCGGCCGAGCTTTTGAAGCTCACGCCCTATCTCGACCGTACGCCGCTCAACCTTTCCGGCGGCCAGCAACAGCGCACGGCGCTTGCCCGCGCCATCGTCAAGAATGCCGACCTCGTGCTTCTCGACGAACCGCTCGCCAACCTTGATTACAAGCTGCGTGAGGAACTGCGCGAGGAGCTGCCGAAGATCTTCGCCGCCTCCGGCGCGATCTTCGTCTATGCGACGACAGAACCATCGGAAGCGCTGCTTCTCGGCGGCAACACGGCCGCCCTCAGCCAGGGCCGCATCACCCAGTTCGGCAAGACCATCGACGTCTATCGCCGTCCGGTCGATCTCATCACCGCCCGCACGTTCGCCGACCCGCCGTTGAACACGATCGAGCTCGTCAAATCCGGCTCGACCTTCACGCTCGACGGAAAGCCGGTGCTGACGGTGCCGGCGCATCTGAGTGCCATTGCCGACGGTCCCTGCACCGTCGCCTTCCAGCCTCACCATATTGCATTCGAACGGCCGCAGGGCGGCGGCGACGGGCTCACCGTCAAGACCGCGATCTCCGAGATCGCCGGCTCGGAGAGCTTCATTCACGTGGGATTTGCCAATGCGCGCTGGGTCATGCTGGCGCAGGGCATCCACGACATCGAACCGGACGCGACCCTTACGGTCTTCGTCGATACCCGCCACCTCATGGCCTTCGGGCCTGACGGACGCGCCATCGGCGGCGCGGCCTAAAGGGGGCGCTGGGAGGAAAACATGGCACGCATCGATCTCGAACATATCCGCCACGCCTACGGCGCCAAGCCGAAGTCGGAAAACGACTACGCGCTGAAGGAAGTGCATCACGAATGGAACGACGGCGGCGCCTATGCGCTGCTCGGTCCGTCCGGCTGCGGCAAGACCACACTGCTCAACATCATCTCGGGCCTGATCAACCCGTCGGAAGGACGCATCCTCTTCGACGGCAAGGACGTGACGCATCTGTCGACCCAGGAACGCAACATCGCCCAGGTGTTCCAGTTCCCGGTTATCTACGACACGATGACCGTCTACGACAATCTGGCCTTCCCCTTGCGCAACCGGCATGTGCCGGAGGCCGAGGTCGACCGCCGCGTCAAGGAGACGATCGAGATGATCGGCCTCGGCGGCTGGGCGAAGAAGACCGCCCGCGGCCTCACCGCCGACCAGAAGCAGAAGATCTCGCTCGGCCGCGGTCTCGTGCGCAACGACGTCAGCGCCATCCTGTTCGACGAGCCACTCACCGTCATCGATCCGGAAATGAAGTGGGTACTGCGCTCGCAGATCAAGCGGCTGCACAAGCAGTTCGGCTTTACCATGGTCTACGTCACCCACGACCAGACGGAAGCGCTCACCTTCGCCGACAAGGTCGTCGTCATGTATGACGGCCAGATCGTCCAGATCGGCACGCCGGCCGAACTCTTCGAGCGTCCGCGCCACACCTTCGTCGGCTATTTCATCGGCTCTCCGGGCATGAACGTGCTGCCGGTCAAGCTCGACGGCAACACGGCGACGGTGGGCGGCGAACACCTGGCACTCAATTTCCAGCCAAACGTGAAAACCGGCGCCAAGACCGAACTCGGCATCCGCCCGGAATTCGTCTCGCTCGGCCGCGAGGGCATGCCGGTCGCGATCACCAAGGTCGAGGACATCGGCCGCCACAAGATCGTGCGCGCCCGCTTCGCCGATCAACCGATCTCGATCATCGTCGACGAGGATGGCGAGATCCCCGCCGATCCGCGCGTCAGCTTCGATCCGAAAGCCATCAATATCTACGCCGATTCCTGGCGCGTCGGCGAGGAGGCCTGACCATGGAGAAAACCTGGAACAACAAGGCCTGGTTCATGGTGCTGCCGGTGCTCGTGCTGGTCGCCTTCTCGGCCGTCATCCCGCTGATGACCGTCGTCAACTATTCGGTCCAGGACACCTTCGGCAACAACCAGTTTTTCTGGGCCGGAACCGACTGGTATGTGCAGGTCCTGACCTCCGACCGCTTCTGGGACGCGCTTACCCGCAACCTGATCTTCTCGGCGATCATTCTGGCGATCGAAATCCCGCTCGGCATCATCATCGCGCTCAACATGCCGAAGAAGGGCCTCGGCGTGCCGGTCTGCCTCGTGCTGATGGCGCTGCCGCTCCTGATCCCGTGGAACGTCGTCGGCACCATCTGGCAGGTCTTCGGCCGCGTCGATATCGGCCTTCTCGGCCGCACACTCGAAGCCATGGGCATCAACTATAACTACGTGCAGAACCCGGTCGCTGCCTGGGTGACGCTGATCGTCATGGACGTCTGGCACTGGACGAGCCTCGTCGTGCTGCTCTGCTATGCCGGCCTCGTCTCGATCCCGGACGCCTATTATCAGGCGGCCAAGATCGACGGCGCCTCGCGCTGGTCGGTGTTCCGCTACATCCAGCTGCCGAAGATGAAGCGCGTGCTTTTGATCGCCTTCCTGCTGCGCTTCATGGACAGCTTCATGATCTACACCGAGCCCTTCGTCGTCACCGGCGGCGGCCCGGGCAACTCCACCACCTTCCTGTCCATCGACCTCGTCAAGACGGCCATCGGCCAGTTCGACCTCGGTCCGGCGGCAGCGCTATCGATCATCTACTTCCTCATCATCCTGCTGCTCTCGTGGATCTTCTACACCGTGATGACCACGAGCGACGCGCAGGGCTGACAAAGGCGGGAGGAGAAAAAACATGCAGACAAAACCACTTACCGAACGCCTCTCCTGGCTGGTGCCGACGATCTACATCGTCTTCCTGCTCTTGCCGATCTATTGGCTCGTCAACATGAGCTTCAAGGAAACGAGCGAGATCTTGAGCACCTTCTCGCTCTGGCCGGTCAACCCGACGCTCAGGAACTATGAGGTGATCTTCACCGATCCCTCCTGGTACAACGGCTACATCAACTCGATCATCTACGTCGTCATGAACACGGTGATCTCGGTTGCGGCAGCGCTTCCGGCGGCCTATGCCTTCTCGCGCTACCGGTTCCTCGGCGACAAGCACCTGTTCTTCTGGCTCTTGACCAACCGCATGGCGCCGCCGGCGGTCTTCGCCCTGCCCTTCTTCCAGCTCTATTCGGCCTTCGGCCTGATCGACACGCACATCGCAGTTGCCCTTGCGCACTGCCTGTTCAACGTGCCGCTCGCCGTCTGGATCCTGGAAGGCTTCATGTCGGGCGTGCCGAAGGAAATCGACGAAACCGCCTATATCGACGGCTACTCGTTCCCGCGCTTCTTCGTGAAGATCTTCATGCCGCTGATCGCGTCCGGCATCGGTGTCGCCGCCTTCTTCTGCTTCATGTTCTCCTGGGTCGAACTGCTGCTTGCCCGCACGCTGACGACCACGGACGCCAAGCCCATCGCCGCGACCATGACCCGTACGGTTTCCGCCTCTGGCCTCGACTGGGGTGTGCTGGCCGCTGCCGGCGTGCTCACCATCATTCCGGGCGCGCTGGTGATCTATTTCGTTCGCAACTACATCGCCAAGGGCTTTGCCCTGGGGAGGGTATGATGACTGCTCAACCCGATCGCAAGGCCCGTTGGCAACTGCCCTTCGCCGCCGTTCTCGTTGTCTATGTCGCTGTCGCCGGCGTGCTCATGAGCATGCTGCCGATCAAGGACGGTGCGCGCGACTGGTTCGCGCCGCTGGTCGCCGGCGGCTGGATGGCCTGGTCGTTTCCGTCGGCCATGTTCTTCCTGACGATCTTCGCACTGCTGTCGATGATGGCAGTCTGGGAATACGCCTCGCCCGGTGGCAACCCGCGCGTCGGCATCCTGCGCTTCGAGACGACACGGGGCGATCGCCTCTTCGTGTCGCTGCTCGGCAGCGCCTTCATTCACCTCGCATGGCTCGGCTTCGTCGGCGGGCAGAACCTGTGGTGGGCGCTCGCGCTCTCCCTGGTCTATGCCGTCGGCGTCTTCCGCTACGTCTGAGGCGAGCAAATTTGCGGGGCCGTTCCGCGGCCCCCCAAAGCCAAAAGATACGCAATCGCAAACCTAAGGGAGGGAATTATGCGACGGCATCTTCTGACTACGACGGCAGCCATGCTGCTGGCATTCACCGGCACCGCTTTTGCCGGCATGGACGAAGCAAAGAAGTTCCTCGACACCGAAATCGGCGACATGTCCTCGCTCGACCGCGCGGCCCAGGAAGCCGAAATGCAGTGGTTCGTCGATGCGGCCAAGCCCTTTGCCGGCATGGAAATCAAGGTCGTTTCCGAAACGATCACCACGCATGAATACGAATCGAAGACGCTCGCCAAGGCGTTCTCCGATATCACCGGCATCAAGATCACCCACGACCTGATCGGCGAAGGCGACGTCGTCGAAAAGCTGCAGACGCAGATGCAGTCGGGCGAGAACGTCTACGATGCCTACATCAACGACTCGGACCTGATCGGTACCCATTGGCGTTACCAGCAGGCCCGCAGCCTGACCGACTTCATGGCCAATGAAGGCAAGGACGTCACCAACCCGAACCTCGACATCGACGACTTCATCGGCAAGTCCTTCACCACGGCTCCGGACGGCAAGCTCTACCAGCTGCCCGACCAGCAGTTCGCGAACCTCTATTGGTTCCGCTACGACTGGTTCAACGACGAGAAGAACAAGGCGGACTTCAAGGCGAAGTACGGCTACGACCTCGGCGTTCCGGTCAACTGGTCGGCTTACGAAGATATCGCCGAGTTCTTCACCGGCCGCGAAGTCGACGGCAAGAAGGTCTATGGCCACATGGACTACGGCAAGAAGGACCCGTCGCTCGGCTGGCGCTTCACCGACGCCTGGCTGTCGATGGCCGGCAACGGCGACAAGGGCATCCCGAACGGCAAGCCGGTCGACGAGTGGGGCATCAAGGTCGACGAGAACTCGCGTCCGGTCGGCTCGTGCGTCGCCCGCGGTGGTGACACCAACGGCCCGGCCGCCGTCTACTCCATCCAGAAGTACCTCGACTGGATGAAGGCCTATGCACCGGCTGCTGCCCAGGGCATGACCTTCTCGGAATCGGGCCCGGTTCCGTCGCAGGGCGAAGTCGCCCAGCAGATGTTCACCTACACGGCGTTCACCGCCGACTTCGTCAAGCCGGGTCTTCCGGTCGTCAACGAGGACGGCACGCCGAAGTGGCGTTTTGCTCCGAGCCCGCACGGCGTCTACTGGAAGGACGGCATGAAGCTCGGTTACCAGGACGCCGGTTCCTGGACGCTGCTGAAGTCTACGCCTGACGATCGCGCCAAGGCCGCCTGGCTCTATGCGCAGTTCGTCACTTCGAAGACCGTCGACGTGAAGAAGAGCCATGTCGGCCTCACCTTCATCCGCCAGTCGACGCTCGACCACAAGAGCTTCACGGACCGCGCTCCGAAGCTCGGCGGTCTGATCGAGTTCTACCGTTCGCCGGCCCGTCTGCAGTGGTCGCCGACCGGCACGAACGTTCCTGACTATCCGAAGCTGGCTCAGCTGTGGTGGCAGGCGATCGGTGACGCATCCTCGGGTGCCAAGACCGCTCAGGAAGCCATGGATTCGCTTTGCGCCGAGCAGGAGAAGGTTCTCTCCCGTCTCGAGCGTTCGGGCGTCCAGGGCGACATCGGTCCGAAGCTCGCCGAAGAGCACGATCTCGAATACTGGAACAAGGACGCCGTATCCAAGGGCAACCTCGCTCCGCAGCTGAAGATCGAGAACGAGAAGGAAAAGCCGCAGACCGTCAACTACGACGATCTGGTCAAGAGCTGGCAGAAGTAACAAGGAAGGCCGCCCTCACCGGGCGGCCTTTTTCTTTCAGGAGATGCGGCGGAACCGGGGTCGGCAACGGCCCCGGTTTTTCGTTGCCGTCAATCAATCAACGAAGCGGGCGCGGAAAGCCCTGCCGCCCAAACCACACCGCAACCAGAGCCGGGAGCAGGATCGCCAAAAGTACGACCGGAAGAACGGCTGCGCCGACGCTGTCGAGCAAGAGACCCCCTGCCAAACCACCGCCCGCCATCGCGGCATTCCAACCGGTCACGATCATCGACTGCGCCGCGTCGGCCTCCGCGCCGGCAGCCTTTGCGGAGGCCGTCTGAAACAATGTCGGCGCCCCACCGAAAGCCAGCCCCCAGGCAACGACGCCGAGATAGATCGCCACTGGTTGCTCGGTGAAGACGGCAAGCAGCAGCGATGCGGCTGCAAACAGCGCCGTGGTCGAAAGCACCAGCGCGCGCAGGTGCCGGTCGACGAGCGCGCCGACGATCGGAATGACGGCAAGCGAGGCGACGCCGAACATGAGCAGCACCCGATCGGCTTTCACATCCAGGCCCGAGGGCTGCAGATACGGCACAATGTAGGTGTAGAGGATGTTGTGGGCGAGAACGACGGCGAACATCACAAACAGCACCGGCCGGATCCCGGGCAGCCGGAACACCGATAGAAGCGCCAGCCGCCGCGCGGTGCGCTGCCCTGGGAAATCGGGAACCGCCAGCAGAACCCAGCCGACGAGCATCACCGTCATGACACTGAGGAGGCCGAAGGTCATGCGCCAGCCGGTCATGGCGCCAAGCATCGTGCCAGTGGGAATGCCGATCGACAGCGCCACCGGCGCGCCGAGCATCGCAATCGCGATCGCCCGTCCCTGCAACTGCGGCGCGACCAGGCGGCTGGCATAGCCGGCCGCAAGCGCCCACAGCAGGCCGGCAAAGACGCCGGCAAGGAAGCGTGCGGCCATCGTCAGAACGTAGTCGTTTGACAGCGCGGTCACCGTGTTGACCACGGCAAAGCCGGAGATTGCCGCAATCAGCAGCGGCCGCCGGCGCCAGGTCCTCGTCAGTGCCACGAGCGGGATGGCAGCGACGAGCGAGCCGATCGCGTAGATCGTCACCATCTGTCCGGCCAGCGATTGCGAGACGTCGAGATCGGCGCTGATTTGCGGTAGCAAGCCGGCCGGCAGCGCTTCCGTCAGGATGGTGATGAATCCGGCGGAGGCAAGCGCCAGCAGGGCCGAGATCGGCAGCTTGGCCTCAGGAACAGCGGCGGCGAACGTCGCTGCAGCCTCCCCAGCGGCCGGAGGTACGCAGTTGGTGGATTGCATGGAAACGGTCTTTCGGGGACGGCACGCCGAGCATGCGCGTCCGGCGCTGGCGGGTTGGGTCTGATGAGGGCGTACGCCGCCGGCGCATGCGGGCGGCGAAATCTCCTATGCCGATGCGGCAGGTGCAGCGCGCTTGGGCAGGATCAGATCGTCGACGCGATAGGTGTGGAACTCATGGGTCGAAACCGAATTCAGCGCCTGGAATTTCTCAAGAAACACCGGGTCGCCGAAGAACTCCTCGACGTTCCCTTCCCCGGCTATCGCTTCGATATTGACCACGGTCTTGCCGTCGGTGCTCTTGGAGAGATTGCTCCAGAGAAAGCCCTCCTTGCGCTCGGCCACGTAGTTGACCACGTCCTGGATCAGGCGAAACGCCTCTTCCTGCTTGCCCTCGTGGGCATGGATCACGTTGACGATGAAGACGGTGGGTTCGGGATCCCGGCGGAAACCGGCCAAAAGTGCCTTCTGCATGTTTTCTCCTTCTTTCGCCGACAATGTTGACCCGCGTCACAAACGCGGCGTGTCGGGCAGGCGGACTATGGCGAGCTTCCAATCGCAGAAAAATGCGCTACAGATCCAAAGATACCGGACAGAAATATCCGCAATCCGAGACGACGGACGAGGAGAACGAATGGACAGCCTTGGCGCACTCAACGCATTCGTGCAGGTCGCGGAGGCGCGCAGCTTCACCGGGGCCGCCACGCAACTCGGTGTTTCACCGTCGGCCGTTGGCAAGGCGATCGCCCGTCTGGAGGAACGCTTGAGCGTTCGCCTCTTTCATCGCAGCACACGCAGCGTCACGCTGACGCCGGAGGGCACGCTGTTTCTCGAACGCTGCCGCCGGATTTTTTGCGAGGTCGAAGCGGCCGAAGCCGAACTGATGCAGAGCCAGGAGGTCCCGAGGGGCAAGCTGCGCGTCAGCCTGCCGATGGCGGGCATGCTGCTGATGCCGACGCTGACGGCCTTCATGCGCGCCTATCCGGAGGTCGAGATCGATCTCGATTTCTCCGACCGCATGGTCGATGTCATCGAGGAAGGGTTCGATGCCGTGATCCGCAGCGGCGAGCTCGGTGATTCCCGTCTGATGACGCGCCAGATTGGCACGTTCCATCCCTTTCTCGTCGGTTCACCCGCCTATTTCGCCGAACATGGCACGCCGACGACGCCGCGCGATCTAAAGCATCATCTCTGCCTGCATCATCGCTTTCCCTCGACCGGCAAGCTCGAGCCGTGGCCGCTGATGGAGGAAGGCAGTGCAGTCAGTGTCGATCTGCCGGTGACGGCCGTCTCAAATGCGCTGGACCCGCTGATCCATCTGGCCGAGCAAGGACTCGGTATCGCCTGCCTTCCGGATTTCACGATCAGGCGGCAGATGCGCGAGGGAACGCTCGTACCCGTACTCGAACACAACCTGCGCCGCTGCGGCACCTACCGGGTCCTGTGGCCGTCGAGCCGGCATCTCTCGCCGAAACTGCGGGTCTTCGTCGATTTTATGGCCGCCAACCTCTTCCCAACCGAAGGCGCCAAATCGGGACCGACCTGATCGGCAGCAGAGCTCTACGATTTCACCATCACGCGGCGCGCTGATTTTTCCGATCGACGTTTGTCGAAGATTGCCCTGACGGCCCGTGTCGAGCCGTCATCCATCTTCACGCTCATGTCCATGTAAAGATGCTTGTCGACGAGCGCGATGCGGATGTCGAAGGGCTGGCCGCGATAGTGGCTATTGCCGACTTCGCTCCAGCGACCGATTCCCTCGGCGCTATGGTCGCCCCCGACACGCCCGAGATGAACCACGGCAAACCATCCGCCCTTGCCCGTTACCTTCAGAACCGGGCCGTTGCGCCTGATTTCGACCCAGCAGGTCTCACAGGCATCCGTGCCCGATGCGACCTGCTGCCATTGCCCGGGAAAAGTCGCGCCGTTGGCGCGCGCGGCAACCGGTGAAAGGGCGAAGGCAAGCGCCAACAGCACCGCGAGCAAGCGCCAGGAAGCCAGTGTCCAAGATACCATCGATCGTGATCCCGTAAGAACAGCGCCGGGGGCACCGGCTTGAGGACCATCGCTGCTTCGCATTGCGGCTACGTTGCATGGTTCCGGCCGCGCTAGGCTCGCTTGCGACCTTTGACCGGTCCGACCCTGCGGCAACAACGCTCGCCACCAGCGCATCGGGACCGATTACCCCAAGATTTCAGAAAGTGTTTTCGTATCTGCGATACTTGCGACATTCTGCCTCGGCACGGAAAAATTGCGCTCCCCTGTTGGAGGACAGGGGAAACGGACTGGTCGACGTAATGGGAGGAGGAACCATGAGCGACGTTTCCAGCATACACCCGGTGGACGAAAAGCTGCCGGTCGGCAGGCTCGCCACCCTCGGGATCCAGCATGTTCTCGTCATGTATGGCGGCGCCGTCGCAGTGCCGCTCATCGTCGGCCGCGCCTTGCAGCTCAGCCCCCAGGACGTCGCCTTCCTGATTTCCGCCGATCTGTTCGTCTGCGGCATCGTCACGATCATCCAGTCGCTCGGCCTCGGCCGCAGCATCGGTATCCGCCTGCCGGTCATGATGGGCGTTACATTTGCATCCGTCGGCCCGATGGTCTCGATGGCGGCGATGACGCCGGGCCAGGAGGGCGCGCGCATGATCTTTGGCGCCATCATCGGCGCCGGCCTCGTCGCGCTGTTGCTCGCGCCCCTGATGGGCAGGCTCCTGAAGTTCTTTCCGCCTGTTGTCACCGGCACGATCATCCTCGTCATCGGCGTCTCGCTGATGCGCGTGGGGGTCAACTGGATCTTCGGCAATCCCTTCGGCCCGACCGCGCCGAAACTGGTCGATCCGACCCATGCCGAATGGCTGGCGGGGTTGAAGACGGCCGCCGCTGCCGGAGGCCCTGCTGTTCCCGATGGGCTGGTGCTCGGCGCCACCATGCAGAACCCCATCTATGCCCAGCCGAGCCACATCGCGCTTGCCGCCTTCGTGCTCGTGTCCATTCTCGTGATCGCGCGCTTCGGCCGCGGGCTGATCAGCAACATCGCGGTGCTGACCGGCGTCGTGCTCGGCTGCGTCGTTGCGGCCGCCCTCGGCATGATGCACTTCGACCGAGTGGCGGATGCCGGCTGGTTTGCCGTGGTGACGCCCTTGCGCTTCGGCATGCCGATCTTCGATCCGGTGCTGATCGGCACCATGTCGCTGGTGATGATCGTCGTCATGATCGAATCGACCGGCATGTTCCTGGCGCTCGGTGAGATGACCAACCGCGAGGTATCGCAGCAGCAGTTGACCGCAGGGCTTCGGGTCGATGGCCTCGGCACGATGATCGGCGGTCTGTTCAACACTTTCCCCTATACCAGCTTCTCGCAGAATGTCGGTCTTGTCGGCGTCACCGGCGTCAAGAGCCGCTATGTCTGCGTGATGGGCGGCGTGATCATGATCGCGCTCGGCCTGATCCCGAAGATGGGCGCGCTGGTCGAGGCCGTGCCGACCTTCGTGCTCGGTGGCGCCGGCCTTGTCATGTTCGGCATGGTCGCAGCCACAGGCGTGCGCATCCTGTCGGTGGTCGACTTCAAGTCGTCGCGCAACAACCTGTTCGTCGTCGCCGTCTCCATCGGCTTCGGCCTGATCCCGTTGATCGCCCCGAACTACCTGATGTGGCTGCCGCACGCGATCCATCCGATCATCGAGTCCGGCATCGTGCTCGCCTCGATCTCTGCCGTGGTGCTCAACGCCTTCTTCAACGGCCTGACCGTCGAGCGGTCCGCATCCGTCAACGCCGCGAAGCTCGCCGACAGCCATTGAGGTTCAAGGAAAGTATCGCCCCGGCGCCCCGAAAGGTGGCGCCGGGGCTTTGTCGTGTTGAGCAAAGCACGCTCACGATACTTCGACCGCTACCGAAGCATCTGCCACCCGTACGGCGCTAGAAGATGGGCAACGACGACGACACGAAGGTTTCAATTGTCATGGCCAAGACCAATCTCACCCTCGAGCTTTCTCTGCTCCTTGCGCTCGCCACACTCTGGGGTGCCTCCTACACCTTCATCAAGATCGGCATCGAGACCATCCCGCCGATCACGCTGATCGCCGCCCGCACCCTGATTGCCGGCGCCATACTGCTTGCAGTCCTTCGCTGGCGTGGATTGAAGATGCCGCGCGACGCCGCGACCTGGCGGAAGTTCCTGTTCCAGGCCTGCCTCAACAGCGTCGTGCCCTTCACGCTGATCGCCTGGGCCGAACAGACGATCGATGCCGGCATCGCCTCGATCCTCAACGCGACGACGCCGATCTTCGCCTTCCTGATGACGGCACTGATTACCCGCCACGAGGCGGTCACTGCCCGCAAGCTCGTCGGCGTTATTGCCGGCATGACCGGCATCAGCCTGATCATTGGCATGGAAGCCTTTGGCGGCCTTGGCGAACAATTGCTGCCGCAGCTCGCCGTGGTGCTCGCGACCGTCTGCTATGCCGGTGCCGCGATCTTCGGGCGCAGCTTTAGGGGGCTCGACCCGATGATGCCCGCCGCCGGTTCGCTGATTGCAGGCACCGTGCTCCTGATCCCGACGAGCCTCATCGTCGACCGGCCCTGGACGCTTTCGCCCTCGATGGATTCCCTGCTGGCGCTTCTCGGGCTTGCCGTGTTCTCAACTGCGCTGGCCTTCGCCATCTACTTCCGGCTGATCCAGACGCTGGGCTCGGTCGGTGCGACGGCTCAGGCCTATCTGCGCGTGCCCGTCGGCGTTACCATCGGTGCTTTCTTTCTCGGCGAGCGGCTGTCGGACACCGCCTGGATCGGCCTTGGCTGCGTCATCATCGGCGTCGCGGCCATGACGATACCGGCGCGGCGAAGTGCCGTGGCTACCGTTGATCGTGGATGATGGTGCCGAGATCGCAGAACAGCGCGGCGCCCACCCTCGATCGGGCGGGCCGCAGCGGCCAGAAACTGGCTTAATCCTTGCGCTTGCGGCAGTAGAGCTCCAGCCGGTGGCGCACCAGATCATAGCCGAGCTCGGCGGCAATCTCCGCTTGCAGCTGCTCGATCTTGTCGGAGCGGAACTCGATCACGGCGCCCGTGTCGATATCGATCAGATGGTCGTGATGCGGCGCGTCGGCGGTCTCGAAACGGGCCGTCGCACTTTCGAACGCATGGCGATGCACGACGCCCTGCTGCTCCAGCGCCGACAGGGTCCGGTAGACGGTCGACAGCGATACGGTGGCGTCGATTTCCTTGGCGCGGCGGTGCAGCTCGCTCGCATCCGGATGGTCTTCGGCAGTCGCCAATATCTTCAGGATCGCGGCACGCTGGCGCGTCACGCGCACGCCGCCGTCCCTCAAAACACCTTCCAGTTCTTCGACACGATTCTTGTTCTGTTTCATGGCCGTACACTAGCCAAGGGCGCTGGGTTTGAAAATAGCCAGTTGCGAATGCTTCTCATTTGCATTGACTTATGCAAATCATTCCCCTACTCCTGTCAACGTCAACACTTGGGAGTATGGAATGATCGATCAGACAAGGCGCGCGATCCTGGCATCAGCAGTTGCCATGGCAGCCATCGCGCTCGTTCCTGCCGCCGCCTGGGCGCAGGAAAAGTTCAAGGCAGTGACGACCTTCACGGTCATTGCCGACATGGCGAAGAACGTTGCAGGCGATGCGGCCATCGTCGAATCGATCACCAAGCCGGGCGCCGAGATTCACAACTACCAGCCGACCCCGCGCGATATCCTGAAGGCGCATGACGCCAAGCTGATCCTCTGGAACGGCCTGAACCTCGAGCGCTGGTTCGAAAAATTCTTCCAGAATTTCGACGACGTGCCCGGTGTCGTTGTTTCGACCGGTGTCGAGCCGATGGGCATCGCCGAAGGCCCCTACAGCGGCAAGCCCAATCCGCATGCCTGGATGTCGCCCTCGGCAGCCCTCATCTACGTGGACAACATTCGCGACGCTTTCGTGAAGTACGACCCCCCCAACGCCGAGACCTACAAGGCCAATGCCGAGGCCTACAAGCAGAAGATCGAGGCGACCATCGCGCCGATCCGCGCCGAGATCGCCAAGATCCCCGAAGACAAGCGCTGGCTGGTGTCGAGCGAAGGCGCCTTCAGCTACCTGATCCGCGATTTCGGCATGAAGGAACTCTACCTCTGGCCGATCAACGCCGACCAGCAGGGCACGCCACAGCAGGTGCGCAAGGTGATCGACGCGGTCAGGGCCAACAACATCCCCGTCGTCTTCTCCGAAAGCACGATTTCACCTGATCCGGCCGAGCAAGTGGCGCGCGAGACCGGTGCAAAATACGGCGGCGTGCTCTACGTTGATTCCTTGAGCGAAGCAGACGGCCCGGTTCCGACCTACGTCGATCTGCTGCGCGTCACGTCGGAAACCATCGCCAAAGGCCTTTCTCAATGAACCTTCAGGTGAAGTCCCGCTCCGGCCCCGTCCCGACCTCCGGCGAGCAAGGCAGCGGCATCCGCGTCTCAGGCGCAACCGTCACCTATCGCAACGGCCTGAGGGCCCTTCGCGACGCCACCTTCGAAATCCCGACCGGTACGATCACCGCCCTCGTCGGCGTCAACGGCAGCGGCAAGTCCACACTCTTCAAGGCGATCATGGGTTTCGCACGCCTGTCGCGCGGCGAGATCTCGGTCCTCGGACGGTCCGTGCCCGAAGCGCTGAAGAGGAACCTTGTCGCCTATGTGCCGCAGGCAGAAGAGGTCGACTGGAACTTCCCGGTTCTGGTCGAGGACGTGGTCATGATGGGCCGCTACGGCCACATGAACATGCTGCGCATCCCCAAGAAGGCCGACCATGAGGCGGTCGAGGCGGCGCTCGCCAGGGTCGGCATGAGCGACTACCGCAAGCGCCAGATCGGCGAACTGTCGGGCGGCCAGAAGAAGCGCGTCTTCCTCGCCCGCGCGCTCGCCCAGGACGGCAAGGTGATCCTGCTCGACGAGCCCTTCACCGGCGTCGACGTCAAGACCGAAGACGCGATCATCCGGCTTTTGATCGGCCTTCGCGACGAGGGCCGGGTCATGCTGGTCTCGACCCACAATCTCGGCAGCGTCCCGGAATTCTGCGACCGCACCGTGCTCTTGAAGAACACCGTTCTCGCCTACGGCCCGACCGAAACGACCTTCACCCGCGAAAACCTCGAACTCGCCTTCGGCGGCGTGCTCCGGCATTTCGTGCTCGGCGGCGACAGCCTGCATGACGATGCCGACCCGCGGCAGCTGGCCGTCATCACCGACGACGAGCGCCCTCTGGTCATGTACGGCGACAAGGACCGCATGGTGGCGCAGCCGGCAAAACCCGAGACCAACGGGGAGCAGAACGGCAAATGATCGCCACGCTTCTCGAACCCTTCACCTACGGCTACATGGTGAACGCAATGTGGGTGAGCGCGCTGGTCGGCGCCGTCTGCGCTTTCCTGTCCTCCTATCTGATGCTGAAAGGCTGGTCGCTGATCGGCGACGCGCTTTCGCACTCGATCGTGCCTGGCGTTGCCGGTGCTTACATGCTCGGCCTTCCCTTCTCGCTCGGCGCCTTCTTCTCCGGCGGACTTGCCGCCGGCGCCATGCTCTTCCTCAACCAGCGCACCCGGTTGAAGGAAGACACGATCATCGGCCTGATCTTCACCTCCTTCTTCGGTCTTGGCCTGTTCATGGTGTCGCTGTCGCCGACGTCGGTGAACATCCAGACGATCGTGCTCGGCAACATCCTGGCGATCACGCCGGCCGATACGCTGCAGCTCGCGATCATCGGCGTCGTCTCGCTCGTCATCCTAACGGTGAAGTGGAAGGACCTGATGGTCACTTTCTTCGACGAGAGCCACGCCCGCTCGATCGGCATTCCCACTACTTTCCTCAAGGTACTGTTCTTCACGCTGCTTTCGGCCTGTACGGTGGCGGCCCTTCAGACCGTCGGCGCCTTCCTCGTCATCGCCATGGTGGTAACCCCGGGCGCGACCGCCTACCTTCTGACCGACCGGTTTCCCCGGCTGATCCTGATCAGCGTCGCCATCGGTGCGCTCACCAGCTTCTTCGGCGCCTATTTCAGCTATTTCCTCGACGGCGCCACCGGCGGCATCATCATCGTGCTGCAGACGCTGATCTTCCTGGCGGCCTTCGTCTTTGCACCGAAACACGGCGTGCTCGCCGCGCGCCGGCGCGGCGCCGAACCGGTGGAGGCAGCCCGATGATCTCGCTCGACCTGCTGCTTGCCGTCTTCGAGTTCGAGTTCATGCGCAATGCGCTTTTGATCTCGGTGCTGGTGGCGATCCCAACCGCAATGCTCTCCTGCTTCCTGGTCTTGAAGGGCTGGTCGCTGATGGGCGACGCCATCTCGCATGCCGTCTTCCCCGGCATCGTAATCTCCTACATCGTCGGCCTGCCGCTCGCCGTCGGCGCCTTTGCCGCAGGCATGTCCTGCGCCCTTTTGACCGGCTACCTCAAGGAAAACAGCCGCATCAAGCAGGATACGGTCATGGGCGTGGTCTTCTCGGGTATGTTCGGCTTCGGGCTGGTGCTCTACACCAAAATCCAGAGCGACGTGCATCTCGACCACATCCTCTTCGGCGACATGCTCGGCATCGGCTGGCGTGATATCGCCGAGACAGCCGTTATCGCGCTGGTCACGTCAGGCATCCTCGCTGTGAAATGGCGTGATTTCCTGCTGCATGCCTTCGATCCGGCGCAGGCCAAGGCCGTCGGGCTGCCGGTCAACTGGCTGCACTATGGCCTCCTGGCTATCCTGTCGCTGACGATCGTCGGAGCGTTGAAGGCCGTCGGATTGATCCTGGCGATCGCCATGCTGATCGCACCCGGCGCCATCGCCTTCCTGATCACCCGCACCATGGGGATGATGCTCATCGTCGCCGTGCTGGTCGCGATGACGGCTTCGTTCTGCGGCGTCTATCTGTCCTTCTTCATCGACAGTGCACCGGCGCCGACCATCGTGCTCCTGATGACGGCGATGTTCCTCATCGCGTTTGCCTGGTCATCGTGGCGAACCTGGCGCAACGAAGCGCGACGAACAGCGGTCGAATGACAAGGAGGCTCCCTTCCTCAGGGAGCCTCTTCTGGTTTCTCAATGGCTCGGATGCAGCGCGTCGTTGAGGTACATGCAGGTCAGCATGGTGAAGATATAAGCCTGGATGACCGACATCAGCAGCTCCAGGCCCGTCAGCGCCACGGTCATCATCAGCGGCAGGGCCGCGCCCACCATACCCAGCGCACCGAAGCCGGTGAGGCTGACGACAAAACCGGCGAAAACCTTGAGCGTGATGTGGCCGGCGAGCATGACCGCGAACAGACGAACCGAGTGACTGACCGGACGCGAGAGGTAGGATACCACCTCGATCGGGATGATGATCGGCGCCAGCACCAAGGGCACGCCAGACGGCATGAACAACCGCAGAAACCCAAAACCGTGCCGGTAGAGGCCATAGAGCGTGACTGTCAGGAACACGAGCAGCGCCAGCGCGAAGGTGACGGCGATATGGCTCGTGACCGTGAAGGCATAGGGAAACATGCCGATCAGGTTGGCGGTCAGGACGAACATGAACAGCGAGAACACCAGCGGGAAGAAGCGCATGCCCTTTTCGCCGGCATTTTCGCGCAATGTCTTTGCCGCAAATTCATAGAGGATCTCGGCCGCCGATTGCGCCCGGTTCGGCACCAGCCCGCGCCTGCGCGTCGACAGGATCAGGAACAGGCTGGCGATCGCCACCGTCAGAACCATGTAGGCGGCCGAATTGGTAAAGCTGATCTGATGGCCGCCGACCTCGGCGATCGGAAACAGCGACTTGATCTCAAATTGTTCGATGGGTCCAGCCATCATCAACCTCGTTGTCTTGGGTGATGACACGGTCAGCGGCGCACGGCGGCGGCCGCCGGCGCGTCAGTGTGTTGTTGTGTGGGTGACGGACAGCCAAACTGGTCGCGCGTGGCGATCGCTCCGGACGGAAATACTCAGCTGTTCGATAAAGGTCAGGGGCGCACAGGCGCACCGCCGGCGGTGGGGCTGCATGATGCAATCGACTCCAATATATCTCGGTCGAGATAATGGGGCCGTCCCCGGGCGTTCTTCGACGCGGGTCGTCCCGCGTGCGCCCGAACTAGAGGCTAATAGTCCGAAGGTCAAGCCAACGGGCACAAGGCCTCAACCAAAGCGACGATGGTCCTCAAGCACCGCGTCGACGACCCGGCGTTGCCTCGTCATTTCGTCGACCGGCGCACCCGTCATCCCGGCGACAACGATCAGCGCCTTCCACAGTGCCCAACCACGGCCGCGCGCCCAGGCGCCACGGTCAAGCGCCATGCCATTGCGGAACACTTCGCGGGCTTCGCCGCTGAAAAACGTCCAGGCGATGGCAAGGTCGCAGGCCGGATCGCCGATCCCCGAGGTGCCGAAATCGATCACCGCGCTCAGCCGGCCGTTCTCGACAAGCAGGTTGCCCCAGGCGATATCGCCATGGAACCAGACGGGGGGACCCTCAAACGGTACGGCGAGCGCGGCCTCCCACACATCTCTCGCCGCGGATGTGTCGAGCTGTCCGTGCAGCAAAGCAAGCGCGCGGCGTGTCTCTTCGTCGTAGAAGGCGGGCGGGCCACCGCGATGAAAATTGTGGTCGCAGGGCAAAGGCCCGCCCGTGGCGTCCGCCTGCATGAGCGCTCGAAGAAAGCGCGTCAGGTCGCTTGCCACTTGCCGAACGTCGTCAACCCGCTCGACCGCTAACGTCTCGCCCGGCTGCCAGCGATAGACCGACCAGTGCCAGGGGAAGCCTTCTCCGGGTGTGCCCTTGGCCAAAGGTTCTGGGATGGGCAGCGGTAGATGCGGCGCCAGTCGCGGCAGCCAGAGATGTTCCTTTTCCACTTGCAGAACGTAGTGCGCAGCACTTGGCAGCCGCACAGTCATTTCCTCACCGAGCCGGAACGTCCTGTTATCCCAGCCGCCGGGCTCAATCGGCCGCACCTCGAGGCCCGACCACTCCGGAAACTGCGCCGCGATCAGCCGCCGCACAAGCGGCGTGTCGATCGAGGAGGCGGCAAATGTCGATGCTGTCATGACCTTCCCGAACCCGTTCAATCCGCAGCCCAAACTATGGAACCGCCCTCGGATTTCAACTTTTTGTTCACGACGCTTCTCGTCGGCAAGGCATTGCGCTGCGACGCGGGCGGTCCACCTGCCCTAGATCGGCGGTTGCATATTGCCGCCGCGACAGATTTCGAGGATGAAGAAGGCTTGGATATCTTGGACATATTGACAACCTGAGACCATGGAAACCCGGCCGACCGACCGCCTTTCGCTGAAGGCTCAGCGCCTCATTGCCCATTATCGGGCAAGCGAGGCGGCATGAGCGCGGCCAAGGGCAAGACACCGGTCGAGAAGCCCCGCCGCACGGGCCTGCGCTTCTTCTTGGTCGCCCTTCTGGTTATCGTCACCGCCATTCTGGCAACCGCCCTGCTGGCCAACGGGCAGAGGAATCTCAGGAAGGCCCTGCTGGCATTCGGCCTTCCGACGACCTTTCTCGACAAGCAGAAGCCCGTCGAACAGGGAGAGGCCGGGCCGACGAAGCGCCAGCCGCCACGCATCGCCCTGCCCGCCTGGACCTTCCAGGATCTCGGAACACCGGACCAACAATTCCTGCGCGTCATCCGCAGCGATCCGAAGGCGCTCTGCGACGAACTGCGCGAGGCGGGATTTCGCGAACTGGAATGGAAATCGAGTGCCGGCGAACGGGGGCAATGGGAGTGTTCGTCGCTCGTCAACTTTCCCCGTCCGGGTGAGGACAAACCTTCGTCGATCTTCATTTTCGTCAAGGGCAGCGGTGAGGAGGAGATCACCTCCTTCCGCGTCAAACTCAACATCGAACGAAAGGAGGATGCGCAGGCGGTCACCACCGCAGCCGCCCGCGCCGCGTCCGTGTTCCTCGATCACGTGCGCTGGGCCGATGCTGCCAGCATCACCTTGCAGATCCAGGCGTTGAGGGAATTCGACCTCAAGCACTTCGGCAGTCGGGTGCAGTTCAAGCGCGAATCCGACGAGACAACGCCACGCTACAATTTCCTCGCCAACCAGCCGCCCCGCGCGCGGCCAAAGAGCATCGCCGAACTCTATTTCGATCGGAGCAAATGGCTCGCCTATGGCGACGGCAGCCTGCGCACCTTCGTTAAGGGGCCAACCGCCTGGAATGTGCCGGCGAACGTGCCCGAAGGTGCGGCCAGCAAGAAAGAGGCCACCTCTCCGTCCGGGAAACCGTAGCAGCGGCGGTCGCCAGGCAACGGAAAGCGATCGCCTACCGATCGATCCGGGTCGACAGAATGATCGACGACAGGGTGCGGTCGACGCCGTCGATCTCGCCGATGCGATCGATCAGCAGGTCAAGCTCGCTGATCGACGTCGCCGCGACCACGGCGATAAGATCGAAGCTGCCGCTGACCGAATGCAGGGTCTGGATTTCCCTGATAGCGCTGAGTTCCGGGGTCACGCGGGAAAGCGCTCTCGGCGCGATCGTGATCAGCACATGCGCTTTCACCAGTCCCTTCTCATAGCTTTCCGACAGCCGGACGCCATAGCCGGCGATGACACCCTCGCGCTCCAGACGCTCGATCCGTGCCTGCACGGTCGTGCGCGACAGTCCGAGCCGCCGCGCGATCGTCGCCGTCGGCATGCGGGCATTTTCGCTGAGGATGGCGAGAAGCTCTCGATCCTTGTCCGTGATTTGCATTTCGTCGGTCCAGTTGGGCAATCTGCCGAATTTATATAGGCGATTTAGTCATATCAGCGCTTCAAATCAACAACTCCTCCCCCGACAATAGAGACAGAAGCAGTTTCTCATGCCCTGGGGGGAAAGAATGAAGAATATCGTCGTCATCGGAGCAGGCAAGATCGGCTCCACCATCGCTCGCATGCTCGCCCATACCGGGGACTACAGCGTCTGTGTCGCCGACCGCGCCGCCGAGCAGCTGGAGCAGGTGGAAAAGCACGCTGCGATCACGACCGCAACGGTCGACATCAGCGACAAGAAGGCGCTCGTCGCCCTTCTCTCCGGCAAGTTCGCGGTCCTCAGCGCCGCTCCGTTCCACCTGACGGTGGCAATCGCCGAAGCCGCCGCCGAAGCCGGTATCCACTACCTCGACCTCACCGAAGACGTCGAGTCCACCCGCCAGGTCAAGGAAATCGCCGCCAAGGCAAAGACCGCCTTCATTCCGCAGTGCGGCCTCGCACCGGGCTTCATCTCGATCGTCGCCAACGATCTCGCCAGCCGCTTCCAGACGCTCGAAAGCGTCCGCATGCGCGTCGGCGCCCTGCCCCAGTATCCGTCGAACGCGCTGAACTACAACCTCACCTGGAGCACCGACGGCGTCATCAACGAATACATCGAGCCCTGCGAGGCGATCGTTGAAAGCAATCTGATCGAAGTTCCGGCCATGGAAGAGCGCGAAGAATTCTCGCTCGACGGCGTCACCTACGAAGCCTTCAACACCTCGGGCGGCCTCGGCACGCTGTGCGAGACGCTGAAGGGCAAGGTCCGCACGCTGAACTACAAGACGATTCGCTATCCCGGCCACGCCGCGATCATGAAGGCGCTCCTCAACGACCTCGGCCTGCGTCACCGCCGCGAAGTCCTGAAGGACATCTTCGAAAATTCGCTGCCGACCACCACCCAGGACGTCGTCGTGATCTTCGTCACCGTTTCGGGCTTCCGTGACGGCCGCCTGATCCAGGAAACCTACGCCAACAAGGTCTATAGCGGCGTCGTTGCCGGTCGCATGCAGAGCGGTATCCAGATCACCACCGCCGGCAGCATCTGCGCCGTGCTCGATCTGCTCGCCGAAGGCAAGATCGCCCAGAAGGGTTTCGTCCGTCAGGAAGACATCGCACTCGATACCTTCCTCGCAAACCGCTTCGGTCACTACTACGCCCAGAAGGGCGAGAGCGAGCGCGTCGCCGGCTGAGCCAATCTCGGTCCGAATGCGCCGACTTCAATGCCTGGGTCTTTGGCCCGGGCATTTTTCATTTTCACAGTGGAACGGGTCTCAATCGAGGCTCTTAGCTACGGCCGAACTCGTCCTCCATGCGAATGATGTCGTCGTCTGCGAGATAGGAGCCGGTCTGCACCTCAATCAGCTCCAACGGGATTTTGCCCGGATTGTGCAGCCTGTGCACGGTCCCCTGCGGAATGAACACCGACTCGTTTTCGTGCAGGAGCCGCGTCTCTCCGCCCATGGTGATCTCCGCCGTACCGCGCACCACGATCCAGTGCTCGGCGCGGTGGTGATGTTTCTGCAAAGAGATCTTCTTGCCCGGCGTCACCCGCAGGCGCTTGACGGAGAAACGTTCCCCCTCCGAAAGCGCCGCCACGGCGCCCCAGGGGCGATATGACGTCGGATGCACCTCCGTCAGCGCTGATGTTTGGCGCGACCGTGCCAGCACCTTGACGATGTTGCCGACGCTCTGACTGTCGTCCAGGCGTCCGACATAGACGGCGTCTTCGCCAGCGATGACGGCTACATCCTCAAGCCCCTGAACCGCCAGGTGAATGTCGCGTGACAGAACCAGCGAGTTGCGCGTGTTCGATACGGTGGCCCTGTCTATGACCACATTGCCGTTACTGTCCTTGGCGCCTGTCTTCCAGACCGCGTCCCAGCTTCCGAGATCGGACCAGGGGAAGGAAGACGGAACGACCGCGGCGCACTCGGTCTTTTCGAACACGGCGTAGTCGACGGAAATATCCGGAGCGGACGAGAAGCTCTCCGTTTCCAAACGGGTGAAGTCGAGATCCCTGTAAGCGCGCGCGACGGCGTTTTGGGCCGCCTCCCACACCTGCGGTGCGTAGCGCTGCATCTCGTCGAGGAACGACTTCACCGGCAACATGAAGATGCCCGAGTTCCATAGGTAGCGCCCGGTCTCAAGCATCGCTTCCGCCTTGGCCCGATCGGGCTTCTCAACGAACCGTGCGACACGATGGACACCTTCGCTCACCTGCTCGCCGCTCTCGATATAGCCATAGCCGGTGGCTGGCTCCGTCGGTGTGATGCCGAACGTCACCAGCGCGCCGCCCAACGCCGCCTGCTGCGCGCGCGCGACGCAGTCGGCGTAGACGGCACCCGCGTCGATCTGATGATCGGAGGCGAGCACATGCATGATCGCCTCAGGGCCGAAGCGATCGAGGATTGCGAAAGCGGCGGCGGCAAGGGCTGGCGCCGTGTTGCGCGCCACCGGTTCAAGCAGAATATCGCCGAGATCGATGTCGATCGCGCGCGCCTGTTCGGCGACGATGAAACGAAAGTCGCTGTTGGTGACCACGATCGCCGGCGCGTAGCGCTCCGCATCGCTGACGCGTTCGAGCGTTTGCTGGAACAGCGACCGTTCAGACAGGATCTGCAGGAACTGCTTTGGCGCAGCGGAGCGCGAGAGCGGCCAAAGACGGGTGCCTTTTCCCCCCGCCATGATCACCGGAACAATCTTCGACGTCATGCGAGCGCTCTTCCTTGGTAGGCTGCGTGATCAGCGATGAATACAGGATCGGTGGTGAAGAATAGCTAAAGCGGTGGATCGGTGCCACCATTCGCCCTTAGATCAGTCGAAACCGGTCCGATCGGACAACAAAAAACCCCGCTCGAAGGCGGGGCTTTTTCATTCGCGCTACCCTTGCGGGTGTCCCTTTCAGGCCGGGATCACGACCTCGCCGAGCTTCGTCAGTTCGGCGACGAATTGCTCAAGACGGGTCTTTTTCTCGTCGCCGGCACCTTCAAGCTCTGCGCGAACCGCTTCGATGCGGTTTTCGAGAGCCGTGCGGTCGAGTTCGTCGACGTGAACGGCGGATTCGGCGAGCAACGTGCAACCGGTCGGCAGGATGTCGGCGAAGCCGCCAAACACTGCGAAACGCTCGGTCTTGCCGTCGGCCGTCTTGACCGTAACCACGCCGGGCTTGATCGTCGTCATCGTCGGAGCGTGATTGGCCATCACGGTCATCTCGCCCTCAGTCGCCGGAAGAACGACTTCCGTCACTTTTTCGGAGAGGAGCAGGCGCTCGGGGGAAACAAGCTCAAAGTTGAAATCGGCCATGACCATTCACTTTTCGTGGGCGCGCCACCTCAAAAGGCGGCTGTGCATGTCTTCCCTGCCCTTATCGAAAGGCAGGATGAAAGCCTCGGCGCCGTGGCGCCGAGGCTTAACAGTCAAATCAAGCGGCTTCTGCAGCCAGCTTCTTGGCCTTTTCGACCGCTTCTTCGATCGAGCCAACCATGTAGAAGGCAGCTTCCGGCAGGTGGTCGTACTCGCCGTTGACCAGGCCCTTGAAGCCCTTGATCGTGTCTTCGAGAGCAACCAGCTTGCCCGGCGAACCGGTGAAGACTTCGGCGACGAAGAACGGCTGCGACAGGAAGCGTTCGATCTTACGAGCGCGAGCAACGGCGATCTTGTCTTCTTCAGACAGTTCGTCCATGCCCAGGATGGCGATGATGTCCTGGAGCGACTTGTAGCGCTGCAGGGTCGTCTGGACCTTACGCGACACTTCGTAGTGCTCTTCGCCAACGATCATCGGGTCGAGCATGCGCGACGTGGAGTCGAGCGGGT
>JAESFW010000085.1_pt1 | contig 48778 bp, 51 predicted proteins | sample 9269481 | NCBI WGS metagenome assembly JAESFW01 (sample SAMN14515350, study PRJNA621654) | algae metagenome | isolation source: Lyngbya sp. HA4199-MV5 and co-occurring heterotrophs from soil with... | place: USA: Ahupuaa O Kahana State Park, Hawaii | collected 2009-07-21 | reverse complement strand
ATATCGGGTTCCGGCGAGACCGGTCCGGGAAGTTCGCCGGGCTGTTTTGCTCGGCGAGTGGCGGCTTATTACTTCCCCTTTTTGAGGATGGCAAGCCGAAAAATGCGTGGCCTGTGGATTTATTTTTTCTCCGGGCCGATTTTCTCCCGTCCGGGCCGGTTTGGCCGAGGACGGGAGCATTCCATTGTCATTTGAAGCGCTTAGACGTCTTCTTCGTCGTCCGACACGCCGATGAGGTCGCTCATGTCGTCGTCATCGTCTTCGTCGTCGGTCTGCAGGAACGTGTCGTCGTCGTCGTCGCCGTCGATCTCGACATCGTCGTCGCCGAGATCCGGCAGGTCGTCGCCGCCCGCTGCCTCATCGTCGGCATCCTCGAGCGATACGAGTTCGACTTCGGTGTTCTCTGCATCGACTTCCGTGACGTCTTCTTCTTCTTCCTTCTCGAGCACCTTGGCGACCGAGGTTTCTTCGAAGAAGTTCAGCGGATAGGACTTGCCGGTGTAAGGCGAGACGATCGGATCACGGTTCAGATCGTAGAATTTGCGCCCCGTTTCCGGGTCGATGCGCTTTGTTCCAAGTTCCGGTTTTGCCACTGTCAAAGCCTCTTGAATGGCCGGCCGAGCCGGCGCTTGCCGGAAAACCGGCGGGTGGAAAGGGTATCAAGCTTATGATGATTAGCCGGTCCCCTTAATCGTCTTGGCCGCATCTGTCAAAGGCAAAACGCCTGAGCCCCGGTGACGCGGGCTTCCGGCGCGCCAGGATGACCGTTTCATCGGCGTGTGGTAGGAGCGCAGGAAGGGCGGGGGCGACCCCGCGCATCGGCAGCCCCGCGCTTTCGGGCGCAACGCTTTCGCTTCGAGGAATTCGCATGTCTCATGGATCGGGCTTGAGGCCCGCCACCGCCCGGAGATCCGCAGCCCTCACGGGCACGGTCCGCGTTCCCGGCGACAAGTCGATCTCGCATCGCGCACTGATGCTGGGCGGCATCGCCGCCGGCCAAACGCGGATTACGGGATTGCTCGAGGGCGCGGACGTGATCGCGACCGCACGAGCAATGCAGGCAATGGGGGCCCGCGTCCGCAAGGAGGGTGAGGCCTGGATTGTCGACGGTGTCGGCAACGGTGCGCTGCTGGCCCCGGAAACCGCGCTCGATTTCGGCAATGCCGGCACCGGTTGCCGCCTGATGATGGGGCTTGCGGGCGCCTATGATTTCGAAACCACCTTCGTCGGTGATGCATCGCTGAGCCGGCGACCGATGAAGCGCGTGCTCGATCCGCTGCGCGAGATGGGGGTGCAGGTGCGTGCGGCCGCTAGTGAAAGGCTGCCGGTGACGTTGCGCGGCCCGAAGACGCCGACGCCGATCCTCTACCGCGTGCCGGTCGCCTCAGCCCAGGTGAAATCGGCTGTGCTCCTTGCGGCTCTCAACGCGCCGGGGGTCACTACCGTCATCGAACCGGTCGCGACCCGCGACCATACGGAGCGGATGCTAGCGGGTTTCGGTGCCCATCTGGTGGTCGAGACTGGTGCCGGTGGCGAGCGCATCATCGGGCTCGAAGGGCGAGGCCGGCTCGTCGGCCAGGACATCGTTGTGCCGGGCGACCCGTCGTCGGCCGCTTTTCCGCTGGTCGCTGCCCTCATCGTTCCCGGCTCCGACATCTTGATCGAGAACGTGCTGATGAACCCGGGCCGCACGGGTCTGATACGGACGCTGCACGAGATGGGTGCCGATATCGAGGTCCTGAACCTTCACTCGTCCGGAGGCGAAGATGTCGCCGACCTCAGGGTCCGCCATTCCGATCTGAAGGGCGTGCGCGTACCGCCAGAGCGCGCTTCGTCGATGATCGACGAGTACCCGATCCTCGCGGTCGCTTCCGCCTTTGCCGAGGGCGAGACGATCATGACCGGGCTCGAAGAGTTGCGGGTCAAGGAATCCGACCGGCTTGCGGCTATCGCCGACGGCCTGAAACTCAACGGCGTCGATTGCGAGGCGAAAGAAGCGTCGTTGATCGTGCGCGGCCGCCCCGGCGGCAAGGGGCTCGGCAATGCATCTGATGATGCGGTAAAGACCCATCTCGACCACCGTATCGCCATGAGCTTCCTGGTGATGGGGCTCGGCTCGGAGCGTCCAGTCACGGTGGATGACACGACGATGGTCGCGACCAGCTTTCCGGGGTTCGCAACGCTGATGGCGGGCCTTGGCGCAAGGATCGAATGAAGGCGGCATGGGGTTGAAACGGAAGGTTGGATGGTTTCTGACGGCAATTGCCGTTCTTGCTCTGACACTGCTGACGCAGATCGGCGGCGTCATTCTGCTTCTTTCGCTCGGTCTCGCCCGGCTCAGGAAAGCCGGTGTCGGCGCCATCGGTCTTATCGCGCTCTTCGTCGCGCTCTACGCGGCAGGCAGCGGCTTAAGTTATGCTGTTGCGCCTGCCTTCGGCCGCGTTCCGCTACCTTGTTACGGCGATGGTTCTTCGCGTCTGCGCATGCAGTCGCCCATCTTCTGTATCCTCAACCGACAATATGTGACCCCGAAAATGCGCGACGCTGCGATCGCGCTTTCGAAGCGGATGGATCAGGCCTTTCCGGGCACGACCACGCTGGCGCTCGACGCGAACTTTCCGTTCTTCGACGGTTTTCCGTTGTTTCCGCATCTGTCCCACTCGGATGGCCGCAAACTCGACGTGGCGTTCTTTTATCAGGATGCGGGCGGACGGTTTCTCGACCAGACAACACGTTCGCCGATTGGCTACTTCGCCTTCGAGGAACCGCTTCCCGGCAGCGTTCTTCCTTGCGGCGATCGCAAGGACCTCTTGACCTTGCGCTGGGATTTGGGGTTCTTGCAGTCGTTATGGCAGCCTCTGCCGCTCGAACCCGGCCGGACCCACGAGGCGCTTCGCTTTCCGACGAAGGCCGTGGCTTCGGCGTGGAGAAAATATTCGTCGAGCCGCACCTGGCCGAGCGGCTTGGCGTTCAGGCAGACACCATTCGGTTTCAGGGTTGCCGGGCCGCCAGGCACGACGATCACATACACATGCAGGTTGGAAAATGACATTCACCATCGCCATCGACGGACCGGCCGCAGCCGGCAAGGGCACGCTGTCGCGTCAGATCGCCGAGGCGTACGGATTTCATCATCTCGACACCGGGCTGACCTATCGCGCCACCGCCAAGGCGCTCATCGACGCCGGATTGCCGCTCGACGACGAGACGGTCGCCGAGAAAATGGCACGTGACGTCGAACTGGCCGGTCTCGATCGCGCGGTGCTTTCCGCCCATGCGATCGGCGAGGCGGCCTCGAAGATTGCCGTCATGCCGGCGGTGCGCCGGGCGCTCGTCGAGGCGCAGCGCGCCTTTTCGCTGCGCGAGCCCGGAACTGTGCTCGACGGCCGCGACATCGGCACGGTCGTCTGCCCGGATGCGCCGGTCAAACTCTACGTGACGGCGTCGCCGGAAGTGCGGGCGAAACGTCGCTATGACGAGATCGTCGGCAATGGCCTTCCGGCCGACTATCAGGCCATTTTCGAGGATGTGAAGAAGCGAGATGAGCGCGACATGGGCCGCGCCGACAGTCCTTTGCGCCCGGCCGACGACGCACACTTGCTTGATACGTCCGAAATGAGTATAGAGGCGGCGTTTCAGGCCGCGAAGTCTTTGATCGATGCGGCCCTGATCAAGAAGATCTGAAGAAGAGCCCATCCCCGACTTTGTCAGGATCGCCCTTCTTGCATAAGCCTGAAATTCCGTCCACGCGCCGGATTGTCCCTTCGATGGGGCGGACTGGGTTCAGGCCTGTTCAACACCAGCCCCCGGCGCATGTGCGTCTCCCCGTGAGATGCATGCAGGAGATTCCATGTCTGCTACCAACCCAACCCGTGATGATTTCGCAGCGCTTCTCGAAGAATCCTTCGCGAAGACCGATCTGGCCGAAGGCTATGTTGCCAAGGGCATCGTCACGGCCATCGAAAAGGACGTCGCCGTTGTCGACGTCGGTCTGAAGGTCGAAGGCCGCATCGCTCTGAAGGAATTCGGCGCGAAGGCCAAGGACGGCTCGCTCAAGGTCGGCGACGAAGTCGAAGTCTACGTTGAGCGTATCGAAAACGCGCTCGGCGAAGCTGTTCTGTCGCGCGAAAAGGCTCGCCGCGAAGAAAGCTGGATGCGCCTGGAAGTGAAGTTCGAAGCCGGCGAACGCGTCGAAGGCATCATCTTCAACCAGGTCAAGGGTGGCTTCACCGTCGATCTCGACGGCGCAGTAGCCTTCCTTCCGCGCTCGCAGGTCGACATCCGTCCGATCCGCGACGTGACCCCGCTGATGCACAACCCGCAGCCCTTCGAAATCCTCAAGATGGACAAGCGCCGCGGCAACATCGTCGTTTCGCGTCGTACCGTTCTCGAAGAATCCCGCGCCGAGCAGCGTTCTGAAATCGTTCAGAACCTTGAAGAAGGCCAGGTTGTCGAAGGCGTCGTCAAGAACATCACCGACTACGGTGCGTTCGTCGACCTCGGCGGCATCGACGGTCTGCTCCATGTCACCGACATGGCATGGCGTCGCGTGAACCATCCGTCGGAGATCCTGAACATCGGCCAGCAGGTCAAGGTTCAGATCATCCGCATCAACCAGGAAACCCACCGCATCTCGCTCGGCATGAAGCAGCTCGAGTCGGATCCGTGGGATGGCATCGGTGCGAAGTACCCGGTCGGCAAGAAGATCTCCGGTACCGTCACGAACATCACCGACTACGGTGCGTTCGTCGAGCTGGAGCCGGGCATCGAAGGCCTGATCCACATCTCCGAAATGTCCTGGACCAAGAAGAACGTACACCCCGGCAAGATCCTGTCCACGAGCCAGGAAGTCGACGTTGTCGTTCTCGAAGTCGATCCGACCAAGCGTCGTATCTCGCTCGGCCTCAAGCAGACGCTCGAGAACCCGTGGCAGGCATTCGCGCATAGCCATCCGGCTGGCACCGAAGTCGAAGGCGAAGTCAAGAACAAGACCGAATTCGGCCTGTTCATCGGCCTCGACGGCGACGTCGACGGCATGGTTCACCTTTCCGACCTCGACTGGAACCGTCCGGGCGAGCAGGTCATCGAAGAGTTCAACAAGGGCGACGTCGTTCGCGCAGTTGTTCTCGACGTCGACGTCGAGAAGGAGCGCATCTCGCTCGGCATCAAGCAGCTCGGCAAGGATGCAGTCGGCGACGCCGCTGCTTCGGGCGAACTGCGCAAGAACGCCGTTGTTTCGGCCGAGATCATCGCGATCAACGATGGCGGCATCGAAGTGAAGCTCGTGAACCACGAAGACATCACCTCGTTCATCCGTCGCGCTGACCTGTCGCGTGACCGTGACGAACAGCGTCCGGAGCGTTTCTCGGTTGGTCAGGTTGTCGACGCTCGCGTCACCAACTTCTCCAAGAAAGACCGCAAGATCCAGCTGTCGATCAAGGCTCTGGAAATCGCTGAAGAGAAGGAAGCCGTTGCTCAGTTCGGTTCGTCCGACTCGGGCGCTTCGCTCGGCGACATCCTCGGCGCGGCTCTGAAGAACCGCCAGAACAACGAGTAATCGTTGCCTGACGTCTGAATTGAAGAACCCGCGGAGAGCGATCTCCGCGGGTTTTTCTTTGGCGCAACATCAAAAATGCCGACGGTTCCGACGCAGGTGCACGACGCTTGAAGGTGTCGCCCAGGACCGGTGCCGTCCGGCCCTTCAGCCAAGGCCACCGAGCATGCGGTAGAGATCGTAGGCATCCGGTGCTTCAGCAACCTCGCCCTCGGAAAGAGCGTCGCCGGTTGTTGCACCCTCTTCCTCGCGCTCCCCGTCCGCCTCCGCACCTTCGTCCTCGCCGGGCGCGTCTTCGCCCGACCCGCCAGGCATTCCGCGCGGGAAGTCTTCCGCCTCGGCCGTATCCCCGGCGGCGGGCGGATAGGGGAACAAGGTGAAAGGTATGGCTTCGCGTGGAAGACCGTTTTCCACCAGTCGGGCGATGACCTGCTGCATCGTCTGCTCGTCGGCAGGCCGCTGCGGGCGCGTTTCCAACGCCGCGCGCTGGCTCGCGTTCGCCTCTTCGGCCGGGTCCTCAAGCAGCGAGGGCAGGGCGCCGGAGCCATGCGCAACCTCGCGCTGGCGGGCGGCCGCATCGGCACTGCGCGTGGGCGTGCCCGTATCCTTGCCAGGGCCCTCAGACGGCACGTCTGCCGCTTCGGTCTGCTGCTCGCCCGTCGCCGCCTCGGCGTCGGTTACACCCCCCGGCAGGGCCACGCTGTCGCGGATGAGCGTCTTGATCGCGTCGGAGAGCACGCGCGGCGCACGGCTATCCTGATCGCCACGAGCAGCCGGGAGCCCCGGTTTCCGGTCGTTGTCCTCTTCGGCATCGGGCAGGGGGCCGTATGTTCCGTCCGGATCCGGATCGTTCTGCGCGTCCGCCTGCTCCATTTCTGCGTCCGCCGTGCTTTCCGGCAGGGGGTCGGCGCTCTCTTCGCTCGCCGCCTCGATCGCGCCGCCATGCCCGGCGTCGATATCCTCGGCCACCTCGTCTGTGATCGGTTGAGGGAGTGCGGAGACCTCCTCGATTTCGCCTTCGCCGCCGAGGAGGGCGGCGGCATTTTCAATACCTGAGCCGTCTGCCGGTGCGGGCTTGCGAGTGTCCACCCGCACCTCGTTTCGATCCGCCGGTTTCCCGCTCATGCCTTTCGATGGCGCCTCGGCGGTTCCTGTCCGCTCCAGATCGTCCCCTTGAGGATCAAGCACTTCGTTGCCGACGCCGAAGGTCTTGCGCAGCACGGCCTGCAGCAGCGCGACCTCGCCGGCAACGGGTGCACGGGCCGCGGCCGGATTGAACGGCATTGCCGGCTGGAGCGACGGGTTGCGCAAGATGACGTCGCGCGATTGGGCCGGCATCGGTGTCACTGTGGCGGCCGGCGCGGACGATGTGCTGCGGATCGCCGGCAGTTCGGCAAGCAGGCCGACGCGGATGGCCAGGCTGCGGCCTCCGAGCTGGCGCTCCAGCAGCAACCGGTCGGGGGCGGGCATCGATTCCAGAAAGGCGACCAGGCGCCGGACGAATTCCCTTCCGCCTTCCTGCGGCAGAGGCGGGAACTTGAGGATGCGGGCGAGATCCTCCATCAGCCGCACCAGCGCATCCTTGGACAGGATCTCGCGGCCCGAGAGGTGCCTGGTCAACGCATCGAGGATTTTCTGGATGGCCTCGCCGCGCTGGCTCGCCGACAGGGGTGTGGCCACCTGCAGTGTCTTTGCGCTCGCATCCTCGGCGGAGGCAGCAGCGCTTCGGGCCATCTGGATGGGTATCAGCATTCTGGTCTCCATCTCGCTTGCCTCAGGTTGACCAATCGTCGTTGACCGACGAACGCGGGTGGTTTCCGAGCCTCGGACTGTTTCCGGCTCGCTTGCGAACGCATCTGCTTAACGTGCGGGTTGGCGCTTCATGCGCGTCATGGCTCATGGGCCAGACAGCCGCGGCTCGGCCGCGGAGCGGGGAATCGGCATGATGTCCAAGGTTAAGGCAAAGTGGTTTATGAAATCTTAACCATGTTTGCCGCGCGCCCGATCTTGCATGCGGCCGGGCGCGGGGTCATTCTCATGCTCAGGGGTCGCCCCTTCATCTGGCGCGCCGTGGTCCTTCGTATCGGATGGCAGCGTGTTTTTAGCGGCGATTTCAGGCAGCAGGAGTTGCGGATGACAGTTCGCCCGCCAAAGGACCTCAGTCCGACCTTCTCGACCTCGGGCGCCCTTAACGTGCTCGAATACGAACTGATGTCGGAACGGGCCGATGCGCTCGGCCGACATGGGCTGAAGGTGGAAAAGGCTCTCGCTGCTCTCGCCGGGCTCAAGGACGAGGCGCCAACTGACCAGCGCGAGCGGCTTCTCGACGAAGCGGCCGATGCGGTCTGGGCGTTCTTCATCCAGCGTGAAATCTGCGGCCTGCGCGACAGCCGCGATGCGGTTCACCGCTATGGTATCCCCAAGGCGGTCATGGCGCGCCTTGGGATCGTGCGCCGGCAGTAGCTCAGCTGCCGAGGGCGGCGAGGCTGTAAAGGCCGTTGTCGTCGAAGCGCACGAGAGCGGTCTGCGTGGCCTCCCGTCGGTCGGCGATGGCCTCCAGCTCTTCCTCGAGACGAAGCGTGTGGACCTGCTGCTCCCGTTCTTCCAGCGACTGCTTGTCGGTGCTGCGGGTCGGGTCGTTGCGCAGGCTTTCGAGCGTGGCTTCCTCGAACGATCCGGGCGCGGCGGAGCCCTCCAGTCGATCGACGGCCTTGGCGGCCTGCGCCTGGCTCTGAACGGCCCCGTCGCTGGTCTCGCCAAGGGCTGCCTTCAGCAACTCGTTTTCGCGGCCAGCCGGGTTTTTCAGCGCCTGTATCAGGTCACTAAGAGAAATGCCGAACTTGCCGAGCCCAAGCTCCTTTTCGATCTTGTCGATCACATCCGGCTTCAGATCCGTCAGCCGGGTTTCGACTTCCCTTGCAAAGGCAGCATCGGATTTGAAGTTCTCCCGGTCCAGGTCGAAGAACTTGCCGACTTCGCGGATGAGAACGGCCCGGTTGTTGCTGGCGTCGCCCCGATCGTGGTCAAAGAAGTAGGCATTGATCTTGTCGTTGGCGGCCTTCAGCGCATCGTCGGACCTGATCTGCGCCTTCAGGATCTTGTCATCCTTCGGGCCCTTGGCCTTTTCCTCTTCCTCCGCCTGCCGCTTCTCGATGTCCTTCAGGACCGAGCCGACCAGAGTGGTCGTTGCGGTGGCAGCCGATTGCTGGGTCGGAAACAGCATGTCTCATCCTGGCAGCGTTGTGGAACGTTGCCAGAACGGTAAGTCGTCGCGGTTAATGGCGGCTTAACCGGAGCATCGCCTGAAACTTGGCCCAGCCAAGGGGCGGATCGGGCGATGCGGCCATGCCGCACCATCGCCCGAAGTCTGGCTATCGGTAGGGCGAATAGCAGATCTTGTACACGCCGCTATAACTCAAGAACCGGTTGGTCGCCGGATTGTAGGAGCGATAGCGCGACTGGCACCAGCTGACATGCGAGCCGCCACCGACATAGCGGTCGCGGTAGTAACCGTTTCCGCCATAATAGCGACGATTGTAGTCGTAGCGGTTGTAGCCGTAACGGGGATAGTAGTTGTAGCGCGGATAATAGCCGTAGCGCGGGTAGTAACCGCCGTACCCGCCGTAATAGCCTCCGCCATAGTAGCCGCCGGTGCCGAAGGAGAAACTCAGCCCTGAGCCGTAATAGGGCCGCGCCCAGCCTCGCCGGTAATAGGGTCCCCATCCGGAGCCCCAGCCGCCGCCCCAGTAGCGTTGGCGGTAATATTGTACATTCTGGACGTCGCCCTGGACGTCGCCGTGTGCCTTGCTCTCTTGTGCCTTGATCTGAAGGTCGGGCCCCCGCAGTGGCATGGACTGAACGGGGCCGGCGGTCATCACGGAGGCGGCGGCCAAAGTCCAGCCGATAACGAAATTGCGAAATCCCGTCATTTTGTCCTCACTTTCGGAAGGCGCTGCCTTCCGGTTGTGTCCCTGGGCGTATTACGTGTTTTTTTCTTGGTTTATTCATGGCAGGCGGCCCGCGGTTTGCGCCTTCGTGAACCCCGGGCGTCCCATTCACGCGCCGCCCTGCCTGCTTGCGTGTCGTCCTGCACGCCAAGGTTTCCGTCGCGCCCCGAATTTCTCTAGGTTCTTCGACACGCGCAACGGTGGCTGTAGCACTTTGAAGTGGTGCATGTTTTTGTCCTTCAATCGGCTACGATTAAAGGAAACATGCACTACAGCGCCGCGCGTTTTACCAGACGCGCAAAGGTCGCCGTAGCACTTTGAAGTGCTGCATGTTTTTGTCCTTCAATCGGCTACGATTAAAGGAAACATGCAGTAGGATGCGCTCGTCCTTCGGTCGTGTCACCCGTGATTCTCGCCGATCGTCTCGATGCCAGCGGGGAATGGTATGCAATTGAAATTTGGGACCAGCGGCCTGCGTGGTCTTTCCGAGGAGCTGAAGGGAGAACCTTCCGCCCGTTACGCCACGGCATTTGCGCGGCATCTCCTCACATCCGGGGTGAGCAAGCCGGGGGATGCAATCCTGATCGCCCGCGATTTTCGCCCATCGAGCCCGGAAATCGCCGCCGTATGCGCCGCGGCACTCGCGCGCGAGGGCCTGCGCGTGCTCGATTGCGGCACGGTGCCGACGCCGGCGCTGGCGCTCTATGGCCTGGCAAACGGAGCCGCCGGATTGATGATTACCGGCTCGCATATCCCGGCCGACCGCAATGGCATCAAATTCTATCGGCCGGATGGCGAGATCGACAAGGCAGACGAGACGGCGATCAGCCGCATGGCCGGTGAATTGGCCGGCACGATCACCCCGGTCGCTGGTGCCGGCATCGGTGAGGATCATTCCGCTGAGGCGGCAGGCCTTTTCCTGGAACGGAACCGGCAGCTGCTGCCGGCGGGATCGCTTTCCGGACTCAAAATCGGCGTCTACCAGCACAGCACGGTCGCTCGCGATCTGCTCGTCGAGATCCTCACCCTCTTTGGCGCTGACGTCGTCGCCCTCGGGCGCTCGGAGCACTTCATTCCTGTCGACACCGAGGCCGTTTCTTCAGAGACCATCGAGAAGCTTCAAGCCTGGGCCCGCGAGCATCGGCTCGACGCGATCGTATCGGCCGATGGCGACGGCGACCGCCCGCTGGTCGCCGACGAAAATGGCTTGCCCCTGCGCGGCGATCTCCTGGGGTTGATCGCCTGCCGCTTTCTCGGTGCGACGCTTGCCGTGACGCCTGTGACTTCGAATTCGGGCCTGGAGAGAAGCAAGGGGCTTTCGATCCTGCGCACCCAGGTCGGCTCGCCCTTCGTGATCGCCGGCATGCAGCAGGCGTTGGCCGAAGGCGCGCGCAAGGTTGCCGGCTTCGAGGCCAATGGCGGGACGCTGACGGCAAGCCCGTTCGTCGTCAATGGCAGAGAGCTTACCGCATTGCCCACCCGTGACAGCTTCCTGCCTGTCGTCGCCGTGCTGGCCGCGGCCGTTGAGGCGAGGCTCCCGCTGTCCGTGCTTTCGGCCTCCTATCACCTGCCCGTGGCGCTCAGCGACCGGCTGGAAAACTTTGCGATCGAAACCAGTTCAGGGCTGATGGGTCATCTGCGCGGCGGCCAGGCCAATCTCGCCACCTTCCTGGCGCCGATCGGCCGTCCGCAAGCCGTGAGCGACATCGACGGGCTGAGGGTGACGCTCGACGGCGGCCGGATCATTCATTTTCGTCCCTCCGGAAACGCGCCGGAGATGCGCTGCTATGTCGAGGCAGAGACACTGGAGGCGGCCGAAGTCCTGCTCGCCGCCGGTCTATCCACAGTCCGCCAGTGGTCTGAATTGGCTTCGAACTGAGTTTTTTGCATTCCGACACGAAAACTTCAAAAACCCTGTTGACACTTCGGCCCGGTCCTTTTACACCCCCGCTCGTCGCCCAGATGGCGGAATTGGTAGACGCGCCAGCTTCAGGTGCTGGTACTCGAAAGGGTGTGGAGGTTCGAGTCCTCTTCTGGGCACCAAATTCCCAAGCCAAGTCTTTGACTTGGTTTTGAAAAACCCCGGTTCGCCGGGGTTTTTTCGTTTCTGGTTCCACGCGGTTTTGGCCGCGAATTTCCGCGCAATCCGGCATCGATTTGAAGCGCATCGGTTGCGCGGCGACGGTATTTCGCCCGTTGCGACTTGAAGCTTTCGACGACAGCATTGATATTCTATCCGCGAGGAAATCGAGCCGGACGCTTGGCATATGCCGCCATGGCGAACGGTGCGAAACGTGCTTGCGCCGCCTGAGAGGCGTTCGCGAGCTGAGGGAGACGCGCGACGCACCATCTCTGGCGTGGCGTCGGACAAACATCCGCCGCAGTGGCGGTTCTTGAGCGAGGATAGGGCGATGTCTGAGACGCGCCGCAAGCTGACGACGATCTTCTCTGCGGATGTGCAGGACTATACGCGGTTGATGCGTGCCGACGAGGAAGGCACGCTCGCCACCTTGAAGCAGCATCGCGATGCCATGGGGCGGCTGATCGAGACGCACCACGGCCGGGTGGTCAACACCTGGGGCGATGGTCTGATCGCCGAGTTTCCAAGCGTGGTCGAGGCGCTGCGCACCGCCATCGACGTGCAGAACGAGCTGGCGGGCTGTAACGCCAAGTGCCCTGTCGACGAGCAGATGCTGTTTCGCATCGGTATCAATCTTGGCGACGTCATTGCCGAAGGGGACGACCTCTATGGCGACGGCGTCAACGTCGCCGCGCGCCTGCAGGCATCGGCGCCCGCGGGCGGGATCGTCATCTCCAACACCGTCTATGATCAGGTGCGCAACAAGGTCGCGGTCGGCTTCGATTTTCTCGGAGCGCTCGAGGTCAAGAACATCGACGGCGGCGTTCCGAGCTATGCCGTGCGGATCGGCGCGGCCGACACGCGCCCGGGGATCGGCCTTTCGGGCTTCGGCCGTGCCGCCGGTTCATCTACAGCGTCGACTGCGCGCGCCGAGACCGGGCCAACCGGCCGCGAAGGAGCAATCGCTGCGGCCAGACGCGGGTCGCTGCCGACGCTTGCGGTCATCGCCGCGGGACTGGTCGCGCTCAATCTTCTGACCTGGGACGGGACCCTCTGGTCCGTCTGGCCGGCGCTCGGCCTCGGCATTCTCTGGGGGCTTGGCTGGTTGAAGCGCAACCCGGGCATCGATCGCGGCATCGGCATGCTGGCGCTTGCCGGGCTGGTGCTTCTGACCATCAACGTCCTGACGTGGAACGGGGTGTTCTGGGCCGTCTGGCCGCTGCTGGCCTTTGCCGTGGTCGCCGGCATCCGCTGGGTCACGCGGCCGCGCCGCAGCGTTGGTCCCTGAGCACGACGGCCCGCTCTAGGCGTTGTTCGCACTCAGGCTGCCGTCCGGGGTGCCCGGCGTCGTCGTCTCGGTTGCCTCTTCCTCCGGTTCCGCGCCGAGCACTTCATAGATCTCGAGTGCCGTTGCGCGGCCCTTGGCCTGCGCCGTGCCGAGCGGCCGGAAGTGGATGGCCTTGCCGGCCTGGGCGACGACGGCGCCACTGGCCATGATTGTCGTGTCGTAGTTCTTGTTCATGCCTTCAAGGCGCGAGGCGACGTTCACGGTGTCGCCCATGGCCGTATATTGCAGCCGCTCCCGGGCGCCGACATTGCCGACGACGGCGGTGCCGGTGTGGATGCCGAAGCGGGTCCTGAATTCGGGCAGTCCCTTGGCGCGCTGCGCCTCGTTGAAGACTTGAAGTCTTTGCTGCACGGCGAGCGCGCAACGACAGGCATTCTCCGCGTGTCTGTCGTCCGGCGCCGGCGCATTCCACATCGCAAACACCGAATCGCCGAGGAACTGAATGATCGTGCCGTCGTGTTCGCCGACCGTCTCGCTGAAGATGTCGAAATACTCCGACAGCATTGCCACGACCTCTTCGGGCGAATGCCGCTCGCTGAGCGTGGTGAAGTCGTAGATGTCGGTGAAAAGTGCAGTCACTTCCTGGCGCCAGGCGGAGCGGCCGGAGAAGTGGCCAGACTCGATGCCCTTGCGCACCAGTTCCTTCGGCACATAGAGCGCGAAGGTGAAGATCGCGTCGCGGGCCCTGTTCATCGCACCGCCGAGGGTGGAGATTTCGCTGACATGCGACGACACGTCGATCGGCGTGGTGAAGTCGAGATCCTGCAGCCGGTTGGCGCTGGCGGTCAGCTGGTTCAGGCCCTTGGTGATCAGGTGAGCGAGCACCAGCGAGGCGAGCACGGCAAGCGTGACCACGGCACCGGAAATCGCCAGCCCCTGCACCAGCGTGCGGTTGGCTTCGGCCATGAGCTCGTCGAGCGGCGCGGCCACCACCGCGCGGGTGCCCGACAGCAGCAGTGCGGTTTCGAGCGGCGTCACCATGACGAGGTAGGTGCGGTCGCCAACCTGGACGAAATCGGCCTTGCCGGGCGCCGGAGGATGCAGGCGAATGCTCTGGATCAGGGGGTCGCTGTCGGCCTGGACGATCGGGCTATCCCTGTCCTTCGCCGCCATGATGCGACGCATCATCACCCGGTCCGAATGGATGATCGGTCGACCGACACTGTCGAGGATGAACGAAACGGACCCGGCCGTCAGACGTTCGCGGGCCAGGAAATCGGTGATCGTGTCGAGGATCACGTCGGCGCCGATGACGATCTCAGGGTTGCCCCTGTGGGCCTGGGAGATCGTCATTCCGAGCGTTTCGGTCGTCGCACTTTCGTAAGGGCCGGTCGAGATCGCGGCTCTGCCATTGACCGCGGCTCGGTACCAGGGCCTGGTTCGCGGGTCGAAGCCCGAGTAGGGAACGATCCGGTCGGAAAACTGCGTGCCGTCCTTGTCGAGAAAGAGCACGCGCTGCAGGGACTTGCCGTCGGCATCCTTTTCCATCGAGCGCACGGCGATGGCCGCACCACGCGGCGCATCGAGCGCCATGCGCCATGCGACCTGCTTGAGATCGACCATGTGAAAGAAAGCGCCGTTGGGATAGCCCACATAGACACCGTCGATATGCGGTGACCGGGAGATCCCTTCGCGAAGGACGGCCACCTTGTCGGCCATGCGCTCGGGCGGCGGCACGAGGAAGGAATTGGCAACCGAGGAGACGAGGCTGACGAGCGCCGAGGTATCGCCCGAAAGCACCCCCAGCCGATCGACGAGCCGGCTCATGAAACCGCGCATGTTGGCTTCGGCGTCGGCGATCGCCGCATTGCGCGATCGATAGTAGTCAAGCCCGACCAGCGTGGCGGAAACCGCAATCAGCATGGCGACCATGACCAGACTGAACAACGAGCGAAGCGAACTGTTCCAGCCGTCTCTGCGGCTGCTTATTCTGGCATCGGGCGCGTTGTCTGCCATCGGGCTCTCTGTTTTGGTGCTGCGCTGCCGTTCAAACGCACGGCGACCCATGCGTGCAAGTTTGCTCTGGGCCGCCTTGCGTTGAAAACCCTATATGCGATTCCCGTAAAACACGTTAACCGCGTGCGCCCTTTATGAAAACCGGTCGTCAGTTCACGGTTACCGGTTTCGAGCGCATGCGGGCGACGGTTTCGCGTTCGGCCCGCTTGCAACGCATCGGCGGCAGGTCGCGGTCCATCAGGTCCATGTCTTCGAGCACCATGTCGCCCATCTTCCTGAAGGCGCTGTCGAGAGCGCCCGCGCGATGGGCCGAGCGCAGAAAGCCCGGGAGCTTGCGAACGGGGTGGTCGAGCGATAACGGTTCGTCCGGGAAGACGTCGCTTGCCGCCACGATATGCCCGCGTTCGACCGCCGCCATCAGCGCGTCGAAATCGACGACGCCGGCGCGGCTCAACAGGATGAAGGCCGCACCCGGTCGCATGCGGGCAAAGGCCTTCTCTCCCAGAAACCCCTCGTTCTCGCTGGTGACCGAGGCGACGACGAAGATGAAATCGCTCTCGCCCAGCACCGTGTCGAGCGATGCCGGCTCGACGCCATTGTCCTTCAGGATCGAGGCTGGCATCCAGGGATCAAAGACGCGGATTTTCGCCCGGAAGCCCGAAAGCACGCGGTTCAGCGCCTTGCCGAGGTCGCCGAAACCGATGATGCCGATGTCGGCGCCGGACAGCAGCCGGGCCGAGCGGTTGCCGTCACCGCCCCAGAGCTCACGCCCCTCGCGAAAGGCAAGGTCCGCATCGACGATGCCGCGGGCGATGTTGAGCGCCATGGCGAGGCCAAGCTCCGCCACCGGCTCGGCAAAGACCTGGCCGGTGGTCACCACATGGATGCCGCGCTGAAACAGCGTCTCGTAGGGCATGTTGTTGATCAGGTTGCTTTCGACGTTGAGAATTGCCCTCAGCTTGCCCATGCGGGCAAGGGTGGCGTCGTCGAGCGGCGGCTGGCCGATGATGTAGCGCGCCTCTGACAGCACGGCGTCGCCCAGTCCGGCGATATCGTCGGGATCGGCTTCGACGATGCGGTAACGCCGGTTGAGGTCGTCAAGCGCCTGCGGCGTGAAAATCAGGTCGAGCGTGCGCGGATGAGGTGCGCTGATGGCGAGCGGTCTCGTTTCGGACATGGTTCCTCCCTGGCGGAGGTGCCTCCGCTTCCTCGCCATCAGGTCTAGGAACAAATCGCCGCCTTGCCAAGCGTCAGGATGGTTCCGGAGCCGGGCAACCGCACGGTCGGGTGGCGCGGTGCCTCAGTAGCCGAGGCCGCGCTTCTGCCGATAGAGCGACGGCGGCAGGTCGCTGCCCTGGAAGACGGGTCCGTCGCCGCGGCGGCAGTTGTAGATCGTGTCGTAGATGGGGCGGCCGCGCGCCGTCGATTCGAACGGATAGTTGCGGTCGACGAACGTCTGCTCGCAGACGGTCTGGTCGCCGCCGCCGTTCAGCGGCTCCATCTGGCGCACGCCGGGGAGGTCCCGGTAGGTCTGCGCCGCTGCCGGCATCGCGGAAAGCATTGCTGCAAGCGCAAGCGCGGAAAGGGGAAGGGCGAGGTGAAACGACGACATCGTCAGGACTTTCGAAGCGGCAACCGGCAAGCGTAATGTGACAACGGTATCGCCGGCGCCAAACTTGCGCTATAGGCCACACCACTTCCTTTGATCTGGGGATTTTCGATGGCGAATGCAATACGGTTCCACGAAGGCGACATTTCCGCTGTTGATGCCGACCGCTATCGAGGGGCGATCGCGATCGACACGGAGACGCTCGGCCTCATCCCGCGCCGCGATCGTTTGTGCGTGGTGCAGCTTTCCCCGGGTGACGGCACCGCCGACGTGATCCGTATCGCCGCAGGACAGAAGCAAGCGCCGAACCTCGTCGCCATGCTCGAGGATCCTGCGCGCCAGAAGATCTTCCATTTCGGCCGTTTCGATATCGCCGTGCTGTTCCACACCTTCGGGGTGACGACGACGCCGGTCTTCTGCACGAAGATCGCGTCGCGGCTGAGCCGCACCTATACCGATCGCCACGGCCTCAAGGACAATCTCAAGGAAATGCTCGAGGTCGACATCTCCAAGCAGCAGCAGTCTTCCGACTGGGCGGCCGAGATCCTGTCGCCGGCCCAGCTCGAATATGCCGCCTCCGACGTGCTGCACCTGCATGCCTTGCGCGACAAGCTGACAGCCCGGCTGTTGCGCGATGGTCGCATGGACCATGCCGATGCCTGCTTCGCCTTCCTGCCGACGCGCTCCAAGCTCGACCTGCTCGGCTGGGACGAGACGGATATTTTCGCGCACAGCTGAAAGTTTCCGCGCCGTTATGGCGTCAGATAAAGCACGACCGCATAGCGCGCCGCCTTGCCGACGGTGACGAACAGCAGGAACAAGGGCAGCTTCATGCGCAGGAGCCCGGCGACCAGCGTCAAGGGGTCGCCGATGACCGGCACCCAGGACAGAAGCAGAACCGGTTGTCCGTAGCGGGCAAAAAGGGCCTCCGCCTTCTGCCGCCCGGCCGGCGACACCGGAAACCAGCGCCGATCCTCGAAACGGATGAGAAAACGGCCAAGCGCAAAATTGACGACGGCGCCCAGCACGTTGCCGCCTGTTGCGGCGACGAAAAGGGCGGTCCGGCTCGTCTCTCCATGCAGGGCTGCCGCGACGACTGCCGCTTCCGACATGCCGAAAAGCAGCGTTGCCGACAGGAAGGCGGCGGAAAAGACGCCAACGAGAATGCCGAAATCCAGGATCAGCTCCTGTCGGTATGGCCGAGATCGCGCTCCGGCTCGATGATGTCGCGGATGCGCTGCTTCAGTTCCTTGGGGCCAGGAAATCCGCCGTCGCGCTTGCGCTCCCAGACAAGCCCGTCGTTGACGCGGATCTCGAAATTGCCGCCGGTGCCGGGAATGAGCGCCACTTCGCCGAGCGACTGGCCGAAGGTCTGCAACAGTTCCTGCGCCATCCAGCCGGCCCGAAGAAGCCAGTTGCACTGGGTGCAATAGAGGATGGTGATGCGCGGCTTTTCGTCCATCGGGTGGTTCTCGGATCTGTGTCGGGCGGATCTGTGTCGGGCGGCGACCATACCGGTCGCGCATCATGGAGACAACCGCGGCTGCCTGCGCGCTCACGTCGCACTCACGTAATTGTCAACCAATTTAGTCATGTTTTTATCGCCTGCCAGCTTGCTTTGGGCTCGCGTCACGGCGAGACAATGCGGCCTTGCACAAATTGTCGCACCCAACCGCCGGAGAGGCCACCGATGACCGACGTTACCGCTTCCACTTCCCGCCCGCGCGCCATCCTGCCGGCGCTTCAGAAGATCTACCTGCCGCTCGACACCTTTGCCGAGACGCTGCTGCGGGTCCTCGCCGGCGTCCTGCTCGCGGTTCATGGTTTCGGCAAGATCACCAACCCCTTCGGCGCGGTCGGCATGGTCGAAGGGCTGGGCTTCTACCCCGGCGTCTTCTGGTCGCCGCTTCTCGCCGCAACGGAATTCTTCGGCGGTATCCTGATCGCGATCGGCCTCTTGACCCGCCCGGCGGCTTTTGCCGGCATGATCGTTTTGCTCGTCACCGTCTATTTCCACGGCATCGTGCAGGGAGAGGGGCTCTTCGGCGCCGAAAAGTCGATCCTCTGGGCGGCGATCCTGTTCTTCTTCGCCATCCGAGGCGCCAACAGCCAGTCGGTGGACGCGAAACTCGGCAAGCAGTTCTGATCGGAAACGACGGTCAGAAAAACGGGGAGGCGGTGAAAACCGGCCTCCCCGTTTTCGTAAGGACGCGCGAACGTTGCCGAAGCGTCAGGCGCTTTGATCGGCCGTGACGGCGCGAATGGTCATGCGGTGGACCTTGCCGGAACGATCCTGCCAGTCGATCGACTGGCCGACGGAGAGGCCGATCAGCGCCGCACCAACAGGCGTCAGCACCGAGATGCGCCCTGCCTCGATATCGGCCTCGCCGGGATAGACGAGCGTCACCTTCTTCGCAAAGCCGTTGTCAGCTTCGAATGCGACGGTGGAGCCCATCTGCACGCTGTCGGCAGGCAAGGTGTCCGCCGCTCCGATCTTGGCGCGATCGAGTTCGGCAAGCAATGCCTCGGCGACGTCGGGCACGCGTTCGAGCGCGGTCGACGCAAGCGCCGACAGCCGCTTGTGGTCTTCGGCATTGATGATGATCGGGGGAAGTTTCTTGCGGGATGCCGCCATGATGTGACCTGACACGTTCGATCGATGCGCGCCGACTGGGCGCAGTCGAAAACAGATTTTTGGAGATTCGGCGCTCGTTCAGCCGCGTGGCAAATTTCTTCTGCCGACGCGAAAGGCTCCCCTCACCCGGAGAGCGCAAGCATCCGGGCCGGGGTCAGGGTCCTGCGATCGGGCACACCCGGAAGCAGCAATAGGAAGAAATGATCGACATCATGATGCCCCAAGGGTCGGAAAGTTCGGGCAGGAAGTCAAGGCCGGCGGCGACATCGCTCGCCTGGATGGGCTTTTCGGTTGCTCTCATACTCGCCTCTTGAACCTCGAACGCGGTCGTGGTCTGTCTCTGTTCGCAAGAACGAAAGGGCGTATCGATGCGGGTACTGGTGATCGAAAACATGGCGAAAACCGAGCTCGGCCAGGTCGGCATGGCGCTTCGCGAGGCAAAGGCCGAGATCGATATCCGCCGCGCCTATCTCGGCGAACCCGTTCCCGAAACGCCTGAAGGCTATGACGCCCTGGTCGTGCTTGGCGGCGAACAGAGCGCGCTGGACGACGACGCCTATCCCTATCTCTCCGCGCTTGCCACGCTGATGCGCGCCTTCGGCGACAGCGACCGCTCCGTGCTCGGCATCTGCCTCGGCAGCCAGGTTCTGGCCCGTGCCTATGGCGGGAAAAACCTGCTCGGGGCCGCCAGAGAGTTCGGCTGGTGCCAGGTGCATGTGCGCGGTGAGGGCGCCGTCGATCCGGTGCTGTCCAGCGTCGGAGAGAGCTTTCCGATCTTCCAGTGGCACGGCGATACCTTCACGCTGCCCGACGGGGCCGTCCACCTCGCCGAAAACGCCGTCACCGCCCATCAGGCCTTCCGTATGGGGCGTGCCGCCTACGGCACGCAGTTCCATTTCGAGGCGGACACGCATCTGGTCGAGGACTGGAACCGGACCTTCCCGGATACCATCAACCGGCTCGATCCCACCTGGCTCGCCCGCTACCGCGAGCATGCTGCCCGCCATGGGCGTGAGGCCGATGCCGCGGGCCTGGCGCTGGCGCGCGCCTGGGTGGCGACGATCGGCCGTCATGGTGGCATGATCGGACATGCAGGCCCGATGCTGGAGGAGATCGACGGATGAGTGACGCACCGCAAGGCGGCTGCTTCTGCGGCCGCATTCGCTATCGGCTGAAGGCAGCGCCGATGTTTGTCAATTGCTGCCACTGCAGCGATTGCCAACGCCAGGTCGGCAGCGCCTTCGTGGTCAATGGCGTGATCGAGCGCGACAACATCGAGCTGACCAGGGGCGAGCCCGTGGTCGTGTCGCTTCCCGCCGACAGCGGCCGCCCTCACGACGTCTACCGCTGCGCCGAATGCCAGACGGCGCTCTGGAGCGACTACGGCCGGCGCGGCTGGCTGTCCTTTCTCAGGGTCGCAAGCCTCGACGATTCCTCGGCTTTCCCGCCGGACGCCCATATCTTCACGCGATCCAGGGTTCGCTGGCTTTCGCTCGAAGGCGGCGCCCCGGCTTTCGAGATCTACTACGACATGAAGACCCAGTGGCCGCCCGAAAGCCTGGCGCGGCGCGCGGCGGCCGAAGCAAAGGCGAAAGCGTGAGCACGAGCGAGCGGGAAAAGATGGCCGCTGGTGAGTGGTATTCGTGCCTTGACCCGGAGCTCGACGCCCTCCGGCTGACGGCACGCGAGGCTGTGCATCAGCACAACACCATGCCCCCGGCCGAACGTGCAGACATGGCGCCGGCGCTGCGCGCACTGTTCGGCTCCGTTGCCGACGATGTCGTCATCGAGGCGCCGTTCCATTGCTCCTACGGTATCAACATTCATCTCGGCGCCCGCGTCTTTCTCAATGCCGGCTGCACCATCCTCGACAGCGGTCGGGTGACGATCGGCGAGGGCACGATGCTCGGGCCGAGCGTGCAGATCTATTGCGCCGAGCACCACAAGGACGCCGCGCTTCGCGCCCAGGGCCTCGAAGTCGCCCGCCCGGTGACAATCGGCGCCGATGTCTGGATCGGCGGCGGCGCGATCATTCTCGGCGGCGTGACAATCGGCGCCGGCGCAATTGTCGGCGCGGGCTCGGTGGTGACGAAGGACGTGGCTGCCGGCGCAGTCGTGGCTGGCAACCCGGCGCGCGCGCTGCGGTGATACCGAACAATTTTCAGAAGGACGATTTTGATGACGAGCGAGACGAGGTCGATCCACGTGCGCCCCGCGCGCCCCGACGATGCACCAGCACTCTGCACCTTCCTGAACGAGATCATCCGGATCGGCGGCACAACCGCTCACCAGACACCGTTCACGCCTGAAAGCTTCGTCGCGCACTACCTCGCCGGTCCCGGCTTCGTCTGCTGCTTCGTCGCCGAGGATGAGGCTGGCGAGCCTTGCGCGTTCCAGGCGCTGGACCGCTGGGACGGAATACCCAAGGATTGGGCCGATATCGGCACCTTCTCGCGCCCCGGCAACAAGGTGTCGGGCGCCGGCACGGCGCTCTTCAGGGCCACGTGCGACCACGCCCGTTCGATCGGCCTTGCGGCGCTCAACGCCACCATCCGTGCCGACAACGCCGGCGGGCTCGCCTATTACGGCAAGATGGGTTTCGTCGATTACAAGGTCGAGAAGGCGGTGCCGCTCAAGGACGGCACGCCGGTGGACCGGATCTGGAAGCGGTTCCTGCTGTCGTAAGTCAAGGCGACGCTGTCGCCTTGACCCTGCTTTACGCTCCTCGAGGTCATCCTCGGGCTTGACCCGAGGATCCAGACGCAGGCCTGAAAATTCCTGGCAGACGTCGCGTCAGCCAACCGGATCTTTCACTGCCGGTGCCTCTACCGTCGGCTTCGCTCAACCATCGCAGCGATCGTCTCGTAAAGCTCGTCCTTCGCCTCTTCAGCCGTGATCTCTGCGGTCGCGGCGGCCTCAGACAAGCCGTCGGCGGCCCCGAGCATGGCCCAGAAGCCGGCCTGGGCAATGCCGTCCGCGCCCGTAAACGGCTCCAGCACCGTCCGGCACTTGTCGATGTAGAGCAGCCGGTAGGCGCGCTTGACGGCCGCAAGCTCGGGCGAGCCGGCAAGCGCTGCCAGGACGCCGGGGATCTCGCGACCCTGCGTCAGGACGCAATCGACATAGGATGAGGCAATGGTCCTGGCCGTAGCCTCCAGCGTCGGCGCGCTTTCGGCAATGGCGGCATCCATTACCACGGTCTGGCGCCCGTCGAAGTCCTGGTAAAGTGCCGCCAGCAGTCCGTTGCGGGTGCCGAAATGGTCATAGACCACCGGCTTGGCAACGGCCGCCTCTTCCGCCAGTCGCGGCAGCGTCAGCACGTCGGTGCCTTCTTCGCGCACGAGCTTCCAGGCGACATCGATGAGCTGGCTCAACCGTTGTTCGCGGGTGAGGCGGATGCGCTTGGTCGTGTCCGGGCTCGTCTTCATGGCGCTTGACATCACTATATACCAAAAGTAACTTACCTGAAGTATATAGAAGATGTTCCCCAATCGCAACCATCCGCCCGCGTCATCGCCAGCGGCCGACGCGGCATGCTCCCGCATGCCGTTTGCAAAGGATTTATGCCCAATGACCGACACTTCGTTTCCACGCTCCCAAGAGAAAAGCGCATGGCTGGGCCTGATGGCGGTGTTGCCACTGGTGCTGCTTGTGGCCATGGACGGTTCCATCCTCTACCTCGCCATGCCACGCGTAACCTCGGCGCTGATGCCCACGGCCGACCAGGCGCTCTGGATCCTCGATATCTACGGCTTCGTGGTCGGATCGCTGCTGATCGCCTTCGGCAACATCGGCGACCGCTATGGCCGGCTGAGACTGATCATGATCGGCGCGGTGATCTTCGGCCTGGGATCGCTCGCCGCCGCCTATGCGCAGTCGCCGATTGCGCTGATCGCTGCGCGCGCGCTGATGGGGCTCGGCGGCGCCACCTTGCTGCCCTCCGGCCTGGCGATCGTCAGCGCTCTGTTTCCCGACCCGCGCGAGCGCGCCCAGGCAATCGGCATCTTCGCGGCCACCTTTGCCGCCGGCTTTGCCATCGGTCCGGTTCTAGGCGGCCTTCTGTTGCAGCGGCTGGAGTGGGGTTCTGTGTTCCTGATCAACGTCCCCGTCGTGCTCGGCTTCCTGATCGCCGCGCCTATCCTGCTTCGCGAAGTCCGCACCACGACCTATGGCCGCATCGATCTGCCGAGCCTCGTCTTGTCCTTTGCCGGCATCCTGCTCTTCACCTATTCGCTGAAGACCGCGGCCGCCCACGGCTTCACGGCGCTGCAAACCGCCGCCGGGATCGTCGGCATCGTCGCCATCGCGCTGTTTCTTCGCAGGCAGACACGGATCGTCTATCCGCTGCTCGATCTCGGGCTCTTCCGCGACCGGATCTTTTCGATCGCCATCCTCACCGGCCTGTTGCCGCTGGTCGTCTGGTCCGCGGTCGGCTACCTCTCAGGCATCTATCTGCAATCGGTGCTGGGCTTCGATGTCTTCACCGCCGCTCTCCTGACCCTGCCGGGCGCCGTGGTGCTGATGGTCACCTGCGTCGGGACCGCCCACGTCGTCGACAAGGTCGGCCGCCGGACGGCCCTGGTCGCAACGCATGTCCTCATTGCAGCCGGCGTTTTCCTGCTTCTGTTGACGAGCACAGAGGCGGGCGTCGCCGCCCTCATCGCCTCGACCGTCGTCGCGGGCATCGGCTACGGCCTCTCCTTCAGCCTGGTCGCCGAGATTGCCGTGTCGGCGGTGCCGGCCGAACGCGCCGGTGCGGCCGGCTCGATCGCCGAGACCAGCAACGAACTCGGCAACGCGCTCGGCATCACACTTTTGGGCTCGCTGGCCGCCCTCAGCTTCCGCCTGTTCGGCCCGGGCGTCGCCGGTACGCTCGACGAAACGCTCGATCATCCAGGCCTGTCTTCCGAGACGATCCTGCAGGCCAAGGAAGCCTTCCTCACCGGCCTGCACATGGCCGCCGGCGTCGGCGGGCTCGCGCTCCTGGCCTTGGGCACCGCTGCCTGGCTATGGCTGCCGAGGAAATTGCCGGAATAGCGGCTCCGGCACAAAAAGAAAAAGGGAGGCAATGCCTCCCTCAATCAGCCGAGCCTTGAGTGCCCTTATTCGTCGCCCATCTTGAGGGCGGCGATGAAGGCTTCCTGCGGGATTTCCACCTTGCCGAACTGGCGCATGCGCTTCTTGCCGGCCTTCTGCTTTTCCAGGAGCTTGCGCTTGCGGGTTGCGTCACCGCCGTAGCACTTGGCGGTCACGTCCTTGCGGAGCGCCGAGATGGTCTCGCGGGCAATGACGTTGCCGCCGATCGCGGCCTGGATCGGGATCTTGAACATGTGCTTCGGGATCAGCTCCTTGAGCTTCTCGCACATTTCACGGCCGCGCTTTTCCGCCGCCATCCGGTGCACCATCATCGACAGCGCGTCGACCGGCTCGCCGTTGACGAGGATCGACATCTTCACAAGGTTGCCTTCCTTGTGCTCAGTGATCTGGTAGTCGAACGAGGCGTAGCCCTTTGAGATCGACTTCAGGCGGTCGTAGAAGTCGAACACCACTTCGTTGAGCGGCAGGTCGTAGGTCAGCATCGCGCGGGTGCCAACGTATGTCAGTTCGATCTGGATGCCGCGCCGGTCCTGGCAGAGCTTCAGGATGCCGCCGAGATAGTCGTCGGGGGTCAGGATCGTCGCGCGGATCCACGGCTCGTGGATTTCGGCGATCTTGACGACGTCGGGCATGTCGGCCGGGTTGTGCAGTTCGCGCTCGGAGCCGTCGGTCATGAACAGCTTGTAGACGACCGAAGGGGCCGTCGCGATCAGGTCGAGGTCGAACTCGCGCTCGAGGCGCTCCTGGATGATTTCGAGGTGAAGCAGGCCAAGGAAGCCGCAGCGGAAGCCGAAGCCGAGCGCGGCAGACGATTCCATTTCGAACGAGAACGACGCGTCGTTGAGGCGCAGCTTGCCCATCGCCGAGCGCAGGTCCTCGAAGTCGGCGGCGTCAACCGGGAAGAGGCCGCAGAAGACCACCGGCTGCGCCGGCTTGAAGCCCGGCAGTGCGGTTGCGGTCGGACGCTTGTCCTCGGTGATGGTGTCGCCGACGCGGGTGTCGGCCACTTCCTTGATCGAGGCGGTGATGAAGCCGATCTCGCCCGGGCCGAGCGCGTCCATCGCCACCATCTTCGGCGTCAGCACGCCGACGCGTTCGATCGAATACTTGGCGTCGGTGCCCATCATGCGGATGGTCATGCCCTTCTTGAGCGTGCCGTCGATGATGCGCACGAGAACCATGACGCCGAGATAGGTGTCGTACCAGCTGTCGACCAGCAGGGCCTTCAACGGCGCCGTATCGCCGCCGTCGCTCTTCGGCGCCGGCAGCTTGGTGACGATCGCTTCGAGCACGTCGGGAATGCCGAGACCGGTCTTCGCCGAAATCAGCACGGCGTCGGACGCGTCGATGCCGATCACTTCCTCGATCTGCTCCTTGATGCGGTCGGGTTCGGCCGCCGGCAGGTCGATCTTGTTGAGCACGGTCACGAGTTCGTGGTTGTTGTCGATCGCCTGGTAGACGTTGGCAAGCGTCTGGGCTTCCACGCCTTGCGAGGCATCGACGACGAGCAGCGAGCCTTCGCAGGCCGACAGCGAGCGCGAGACTTCGTAGGCAAAGTCGACGTGGCCGGGCGTGTCGATGAGGTTCAGCACATAGGTCTCGCCGTCATTGGCCTTGTAGTGCAGACGCACCGTCTGGGCCTTGATGGTGATGCCGCGCTCGCGCTCGATATCCATGCTGTCGAGCACCTGCTCGGACATCTCGCGCTCGGCGAGGCCGCCGGTGGACTGGATCAGCCGGTCGGCAAGCGTCGACTTGCCGTGGTCGATGTGGGCCACGATCGAGAAGTTGCGGATATGCGAAAGGGGCGTTTTCGAAGATGTTGTGCTCATGGGCCGCATATAGCAGTGCCTTCAACCGCCGCAAAGCGGGAAATGAAGGCTTCGTTCACTATAAATCGGGCTATTCGGCCCTTGCGTCTGCCTCGACCAGCGCGCCGGCATTCGGCACCTGCGCACTCTTCAATTCGAAGCTCTCGCGCTCGGCTGCCGGCACCTCGTCCCGTTTCCTGAGCCTGGCCAGCACGAAGAGGGCATAGAGCGCCGCAACCACCATCGCCGCATAGATGAATGTGCGCGGCCCGAAGGTCGGCATCAGTAGCGTCACCAGCAAGGGAACGACGGTCGCGGCCGCCGACCAGGCGACCAGCATGGTGCTTGCAAGCGGCACGAAATCGGCGGGGTCGGTGCGGTCGTTGGCGTGCGCATTGGCGATCGAATAGACGGTTTCGACGGCACCGGCAAAGAGCGCAAACACCAGCATCAAGAGCATCAGGTTGCTGAACGAGGCCGAAAGCGCGAAGAAGCCGGCAGCAAGGATCAAGAGGCAGGTGCCGATCAGCACCAGGCGGCGGTCGATGCGATCCGAAAGCGTTCCCATCGGATACTGGATGGCGATGAGGCCGAACTGCATGACGAACATCAGGTTGGCGACGTCGCCCTGGCTGACATTGTTGGCGGCCGCATAGATCGGGGTGAAGCCCTGCACCACCATCGAAAGGCCGCCGGCGGCGAGCACGCCGATGAAGGCGACCGGCGAATTGCGCCAGACCATGGGGATGTCGATGCTGACCTTGGCGGGCGCCGGCGGCGTCGGCAGCCGCGTCAACCCGATCGGCAGAAGCGCAAGCGCCGTGAAGAAGATGGTGACGAGCGGCGGCAGGTTGCCGTCCGCCGGGATCTGCCCGAACAGCCAGGCGCCGGTGCCAAGCCCGATGACATAGGCCATGTAGAACAGCGCCATCGCCTTGCCGCGCCAGTGGTTCGCGCTTGCATGGTTAAGCCAGCTCTGGGCGATGATGAAATTGGTGTTGCCCGATGCGCCATAGAGGCCGCGGGCAAGAACCCACAACAACGGGTGCATGCCAAGCGCGATCGTCAGTGCCGAGAGGATGACGAGCGCCATTGAGCAGGAAAAGGCCCGCGCATGGCCGACCCGGCGGATCATCGGCCCGGCGATGACGCAGCCGACCAGGCCCCCGAAGGCGATCATCGTCACCGCAGCGCCCGGCACCCAGTCCGGCGCATCGGAGCGCGTCAGTGCGAAGGGCACATAGGCGAGCATCATGCCGTTGCCGATCGCCACCGCCGTCATCGAGGCGACAATGCTGGCGATCGAGGTCAGCGAGGAGGGCTGTTTGGTCATGACCAAACCTGTCAATGGGATCCGCGCGGGATGCGCGACGGGTGAGGACTATCTAAAGTATTGAAGTCTAAGCATTTACCGATTTCGTCGGTTTGGCCGCCACCATAGCGTAAAGTCCGGTGTCGCGCTGTCGCCAAAGCGGCATCGCATGCCTGTATTTTCAGTCCCGAGCAGGCTTGACTCCATTATAAGAGAAATGCAATCTCAAATAATGGAAAACGCCACAGACCCTCTCGAATTCGCGATCGGCGAGCGCATCCGGGCGCTGCGCACGGAGCAGGCGCTGACGCTCGATGAGCTTGCTGCCAGCTCCGGCGTCAGCCGGGCAATGATTTCGCGCATCGAACGCGGCGAGGCGAGCCCGACCGCCCAGCTGCTCGCCAGGCTGTGCAGCGCGCTCTCGACCACGCTTTCGGCGCTGTTTGCCTTCGAGACGAAGGCGGCGTCGCCGGTTGCAAGACGTGCCGACCAGCGCCTCTGGCGCGATCCGGAATCCGGCTATCTGCGCCGCTCCGTCTCGCCCGATGGCCTCGGCTCTCCGGTCGATATCGTCGAGGTCGAGTTTCCGCCGGGCGCCCGGGTCGTGTTCGAGCGGCAACCGTCCGACCGGGGCATCACCCAGCATCTCTGGCTGTTTTCCGGGCGACTGGAACTGACGACCGAATCCGGCTCCCATTCGCTCGAAGCCGGCGACTGCCTGTTCATGGGCCTGGAGGCGGGCCACATCTTTCACAATCCGCACGATGACCCGGCACGTTACGCCGTCGTCCTATGCCGCACCAAGGTTTGATCATGTCCGATATCCAGATCCGCCTGCTCGATGAAAATGCGGCGCGTGCCGCAATCCCTGACCTCGCCGAGGTGCTGTCTGATTGCGTCGAGGGCGGCGCCTCGGTCGGTTTCATGCAGCCATATCCGCCGGAAGCCGCACGTGCCTATTGGCACGGCGTCGCCAATGCGGTCGCCTCAGGCGAGGCGTTGCTGATGGTTGCGGAAATCGAGGGGCGCATCCTCGGCACCGTGCAGGTCGGCATCGCGCAGATGCCGAACCAGCCGCACCGCGGCGACCTGAAAAAGCTGCTGGTGCACCGCGACGCCCGCGGCAAGGGCCTGGCTCGCAGGCTGATGGAGGCAGTCGAGCGCGAAGCGGCCGCCCGTGGCAAGACGCTGCTGGTGCTCGATACTGCGACGGGAAGCGACGCGGAGGCGATCTATCCCCGCCTCGGCTGGGAACGCGTCGGCATAATCCCAGATTATGCCATGTGGCCCGAAGGCGGCCTCTGCGCCACCACGTTTTTCTACAAGCGGATCGCGGCCTAGCGATTGGTCTTCGATCGGCGCCATCGCCCCTCTACTCGGACTTGCCCCTCACCCTAACCCTCTCCCCGCAGGCGGGGAGAGGGGACGTGCCCTATAGCGACGCCGCCGAGCGGAGCTATGGCTCTTCGACGGTGCTTGTCGAGGCGAGCGAGTGCCGCGGGTCTCCTTCGCCCCGCTTGCGGGGAGAAGGTGGCCGGCAGGCCGGATGAGGGGGAGCCCTCACCGGGCGGATGAGGGGCAGCTTGCCAAGCCTGAAACCGCGGGTAGGGTACCGGCACCCTCCCATTGCCGATCAGGACCCGCCCATGCGCATCTACTACTCCGAAGACCACAGGCTGCGTGATGCCAGAACAGAACTCTTCGGCGGCGAACTGGTCGCCCCGTTCGAGGCGCCGTTCCGGGCCGAATGGATTCTTGCGGCGGTGAAGGAGGCGGGGTTCCGCGATGTTGTTGCCCCCGAACACCATGACCTCGAGGTCGCCCTCAAGCTGCATGCGCCTGACTATCTCGACTTTCTCGAAACCGCCTGGTCGCGCTGGGTCGCCGACGGCTATCGCGGCGAGGCGATCGCCACCTGCTTTCCGGCACGGCGCATGCGCCAGCATCCGCCCCGCGATATCGATGGCGCGCTTGGCTACTATTCCTTCGCTGCGGAGACCGCGATCACGGAAGGCACCTATGCAGCTGCCCGTGCTGCGATGGACTGCGCGCTCTCGGCCGCCGACCATGTGCATGCCGGCAACCGCGCCGCGTTTGCGCTCTGCCGTCCGCCCGGTCACCATGCGGCGATCGACCTTTACGGCGGCTATTCCTTCATCAACAATGCTGCCTGCGCTGCCCAGCGCCTGAGGGATCACGGCGCGGCCAAGGTGGCGGTGCTCGACGTCGACTTTCATCACGGCAACGGTACCCAAGATATCTTCTACGAGCGCGGGGACGTCTATTTCGCGTCGCTGCATGGCGATCCGGTCGACGCCTTCCCATATTTTCTCGGCTTTGCCGACGAGGAGGGCGTCGGCGGGGGGCTGGGCACGACGAAGAACTACCCGCTGCCGCGCCGGACCGGCTACGACGTCTGGTCGGCGGCGATGGCCGATGCGCTTTCCCGTATCGAGGCCTTCGGCGCGGAGGCGCTTGTCGTCTCGCTCGGCGTCGACACCTTCGAGCGCGACCCGATCTCGTTCTTCCGGCTGACGTCGGATGATTACACTCGCATGGGCGAGGCGCTGAGGCGCACGGGCCTGCCTGTCGTCGTCTGCATGGAGGGCGGCTACGGCGTGCCGGAGATCGGGCTCAATGTCGCCAATGTGCTGAAGGGCCTTTCGGGCTGACACCGCCGGCGCGAGAAAAAGCGCGATCATCTCTATTGACCTCAACTTTACTTGAGGTCGTACGACTGCTCCTGTTCAAAAGAGATGAAGAGGAAAAGAGCAATGAGCAGCAGCCAATTGAAGCCGGCCGTCGTGGCGCCGCTTTACCGCATCAACAAATACACCGTGCCGCTGGAAGCAAGGCAGCAGTTCGTCGACCTCGTGGACAGGACGCTCGCGGTCATCCGCAGTCAAGACGGTTATGTGAAGGACCTGTTTCTGGAGCAGCACGCTGGCCCTGGCCAGTTCGACTTCATCACCATGATCGAGTTTGCGAGTGCCGAGGTCGCGCCGAAGGTCGCGGCTGCCCTCGTCGAGTTTGACCGCCAGCTCGGGCTCGACCGCGAAGCGCTGATGAAGACGCTCGGCATCCGCACCGACTTCGCCAGCTACCGCGCCTTCGGCGGTCTGGCGGCCTAGCGTCATTCGAGGAAAAGTGTGCAGCGGTTTTCCGCCCGGAATTGCGCGATGACCGAGAAATGAAATGGCCCGGCAAATGCCGGGCCGATCCTTGCAGTCAGATGCGAACATGCGTCAGGAGACGAAGAACGTCGACAGGCCCTGGCCGGCGGCAAAAGCCATGTACGCAAGCACGGTGAAATAGACCGTCGTTGCGATCAGGAAGAGATAGCCGCCAGCCACCATCAGTCCGTCGCGCTGGATGATGCCGAGCGAGAGCAAGAGGATCGCGATCCCCGGAAGCGTGTTCGACAGCGGGATCAGGCCAAGCGGGAACATCAAGAGCACGCCGCCCGCCATGATCATCAGACCGTTGAAGCGGTTCATCAGCGCGCCCTGCGTCAGGAACCCAAGGCGCGGGCGCACATAGCGATCGAGCTTGGAGACGAGATCCGCGCCTTTTTGCAGGGTCGGGACCAGTTTTTCGGTCTCGATCCGGCGGTCGAGAATGCGCTGCGGCATCCACGGCAGGCGGTTGAGCGTAACCGATACGGAAATGAGAATGATCGCCGCCCCGAAGACGGTGCTGACGCCGGGGATCGATACCGGCAACAGGAAGGGCAGCGTCAGCAGCGCGCAAAGCAGCAGAAACCCCTGTTCGCCGATTTCGGTCATCAGTTCGCGCAGCGTGATCGTCTCGCCGCGGATCGAGGCAATCATGGCGTTGAGCGTATCGCTCAGGCTGCGTTGCGTGTCGCCGAACTCGATTGCCATCGGATATGCCTCATTTCTGTCAAACGACCGGACGGCGGCGGAAAAGTCGCGCTTCCATTTCGTCCGGTTCCCGGGTGACCGTCCTATCAAGGGCGTGTGAAGGATCGGTTAGTGTGTGTCCCGATCAGCACGCTGGCCGCGGGAGATGCGGCATTTGCCGGCAAACCATGGCGTGAATGGGACGCCTCTTCATCTTCCTGCCGCAATCCGTAGTATGAAGCAACTTCGAGCACCAATGGGGATAACTGATTCCATGATCAAGAAATGCGCCATTCTGGCTGTCGCAGCCATCTATCTTTCGGGTTGCACCACCACCGATCCCTATACGGGTGAGCAGAAGATGTCGAACACCGCCGGTGGCGCGCTGATCGGCGCTGGCCTCGGTGCGGCGACCGGTCTCCTGGTTGGCGGCAGTGCAGCAGGGCGGCGTGACTCCGCGCTCGTGGGCGCTGCGATCGGCGGTCTCGGCGGCGGCCTGATCGGCAATTACATGGACAGCCAGGAAGCCGAACTGCGCGCCCAGCTTCAGGGCACCGGCGTCTCCGTGACCCGCGCCGGCGACCGCATCATCCTCAACATGCCGTCGAACATCACCTTTGCGACCGATCGCGACCAGGTGATCCCGGCCTTCTACGACACGCTGAACTCGGTGGCGATCGTGCTGCGCAAGTTCAACAAGACGATGATCGACGTTGACGGCCACACCGATGCGACCGGCAGCGCCTCCTACAACCAGGGTCTGTCCGAGCGCCGTGCCGCGTCTGTTGCCAACTACCTGGCAGGCCAGGGCGTCGACCAGCGCCGCATGTCGGCCATGGGCTATGGCAAGGAACGCCCGGTTGCTTCCAACAGCACGGAAGCCGGTCGCGCGCAGAACCGCCGCGTCGAAATCTCGATCGCGCCGATCAAGGCCTGATCGAACGACCACCATCGACTGGTTTTTCAAGGGCTGCGCTGCAAGGCGCGGCCCTTTTCGTCTTTGGGGTACGGATCAGCGCTACCCGTTTCAGGCAGGCATGCCGGCGAAACGATAGCGCAGCAGCCGCCCCATGCGGCGCAGGATCGGCAGGGTGCTGACGACGTGGGCGGCGATCCGCGCCATCGGCGAGAGGCGGGCAACCTGTCCGGCATCGTATTGGCTGATCTCCTCGACGAGCGTCAGGCCGGGTACGTTGCGCGCGAGCACCTGAGCATCTTCCATCCCCCAGCGAAATTCCGCGCCCGTTGCCCTGAGTGACGGGTTGTACCTGAGGATCTCGATGCCAAGGCGGCTGTAGGCGTCGAAGACGATCTCTCCGCCGGATAGAGAGGAGGTGAGCCGCCGCAGCAGATCCAGCACCTCCTGATCGCTCAGATAAGGCAGCACGCCTTCGGCAACGACGATCGCCGGCCGGTCGTCGGGGATGCGGTCGATCCAGGCGCGTTCGGTGATCGAGGAGGCAAGGGCGGTGCAGCCGGCGCGCTCGGGGAAGAGCTTCTGCCGCAAGGCGATCACGTTGGGAAAATCGATGTCGAACCAGGCGACCGAGGGCGGTGGATCAAGCCTAAGCACCCGGGTGTCGAGGCCGCAACCGAGATTGAGAACCACGGCGTCCGGGTGGCGCTGAAGAAAGGCGCGCGTCCAGCGATCGAGCGTGAAGGCGCGCACGGCAATGCCGATGGTCAGGTCGTGGCCGATGTTGAGCGTCTTCGCCTTGCCGTTGAGCCTGCGCACGAGGTCGGCGGCGAAGTGATCCTTGAGCAGGGAATCGGGCAGCGCGCTCTCGGCGGCCTTCGCCCGGAGCGTCACCAGCAGCGTCTCCTGTACGCCGCGAAGGGCGATGTCCTCGGCTTGCATCGTCTCCTCCCGATGGCGCGCCGTTTGTCCGGCGCGCGAAGTCTGCCGCTGCCATCAGAGTCTGAGGGCCCGCCGTGATCGTGAGCGGGCCCATGTAATGTTCACGTCGACCTATGCGGTCTTGCGCCTTGCCCGCCAGACGCGTCCGGCGGTCAGGACCGCCAATGCCGGCATCAGCGCGAACAGCCAGAAGAGCCAGGACGTCGCCAGGGCCACACCGTCCCTCGATGGCGTTTCAATGCCGGCGAGGTTGGCGGTGAGCCCTGCAAGGGCCGCTCCGAGCGCTGCGGCAAAGAGCTGGACCGTGGTGATCGAACTCGACGCCTTCTCCGCTTCACCGTCAGGCGCAAATTCGTAGACGGCCGTGACGATGTGCGGCCAGGCAAAGCCCATGCCGAAACCCACTGCAATGATGCCAATGGCAAGCGGGGCGGCGATCACGAGAAAGTTGGCCGCGATCATCGGCATGAACACGGCAATCAGCGCGAGGCCTGCAAAGCCGAAGGCCGGCCCTGCAAAGATCGTCCGTTTCGCCCGTTCGCCATGCCAGTGCGCACTTGTCATCGAGCCCGCCGTCCAGCCGATCGACATCAGCGCTGCAATGTAGCCGGCTACCAGTGGCGACAGCCCATGCAACTCCTGCAGCAGGTACGGTACGTAGATTTCCGGCTGCAGACCGATCATCAGCAGCGTGATCGTAGCATAAAGGGCAGCCAGCGGGGAGGTGGGGTTAAAGCTGGTGGACGGCAGCAGTTTGCCGGCGGCACGCCTTTCGGCAAACAGCAACGTCACAAACAGGACGATCGCGATGCCGACGGCGCTTGCCTGCTGCGCGGCCGTGGAAAGCGTGCTGGCAATCGACAGCGCCAGCACGATGCTGACGAGCAGCACCAGCTGCAGAACGGGCAGGGGCGTGCGCCCTTCCTCGGTCGCTGCCTTGCGCGGCAGCGTCGAGAACGCCAGAAGCGCCAGCAACGCCGTTAAGGGCAGCAGCGACCAGAAGGCTGCCCGCCAGTGGGCGAACTCGGCGAACATGCCGCCGACGGCGGGACCGATCAGGGTCGCGGTGCCCCAGGTGGCCGAGATCAGTCCGATGGCGCGGGTCCAGAGCTCCGGCCGGAAGACCTCGCGGATCACGCCATAGGCGAGCGCATAGAGAAGACCGCCGCCGAAGCCTTGGATGGCGCGCCCGGCGAGCAGCACCGCCATGGACGGTGCGATGGCGCAGAACAGGGTGCCGAGGGCAAAGACCATGGCGCCGATCGCGTAGGCCCGCCCCGCGCCGACGGCGCCAAGTAGACGGGCCGAAAGGGCAGCCCCGAGAATGGAGGCGGCGACGAAGACGGTCGTGCTCCAGGCGTAGTATTCGAGGCCGCCGATCTCGCGCACGATCGACGGCATGATCGTCGTGACGACGTAGATATTGAGCGCATGCAGCGCGACGCCGCCGCTGAGCACCAGCGAATGCACGGCATTTTCGCCGGAAAGCAGCGCCTCCCAGCCGGTTTCCTGTTCGGTTACGGGCGTTTTCTCAAGCATGTCAGGACCTCATGCGTGGGTCCCGGCGCGAATGCGCGGTGACCCTCTCAAATTGTTTGCAACTCCGGGCGCAGCCCACGCCGCCGATCTGCGGCGCCGGCGAGCCTCGCATTTGTGCGGAGCGTGCTGCAGGCTCAGTGGAGCGCAGCCTCACCGAAATGCGTAAGCTTGTCCGGGTTGCGCATGATGAAGATGTCGTTGACGTTTCCGTCGCCGTCATAGCCGAAGGCGACGGTCGCCGCGATCTCGTTTTTCGCCTCATCCCTGAGCACGATGCCGCGGCCGCCGTTGATATCGCCGATCTCCCAGACGTAATGCGCCCAGTATTCCGTGAGCCGGTCGATGATGAAGGCAAGCACGGTCTCCTTGCCGGAGAGCACGCCGAGCACGGTCGCGACCTTGCCGCCGCCGTCCGCCGTCAGCTTCACGTCGGCCGAAAGAAGGGCCGAAAGCCCGGTGACATTGCCGCCGTGAATTGCCTGGTGAAACGCCGAAAGCAGTTCGTCCTGCCGTTCGCGCGGTGTCTGGTGCCGCGCCTTCTCAAGGCCGATATTGGTCTTGGCGCGCGATACCAGCTTGCGAGCGGCGGTTTCCTGCATGTCGAGCGTTTCGGCCACTTCCTCGTACGGCTGGCCGAAGATTTCATGCAACAGGTAGGCGGCGCGCTCCTTCGGCGTCAGCCGCTCCAGCATCAGAAGGAAAGCGGTGGTCAGCGACGAGGTCAGCGCCAGCTTCTCCTCGGCATTGTCGTCGCTCGCCGTGTGGATCGGTTCGGGCAGCCACGCGCCGACGTAGTCGACGCGCTTGCGGTGCGCGGCCTTGAGCAGATCGAGGCAGCGCCGCGTGCAGGCCGTCGTCAGCCAGGCCGCCGGGGTCTCGATCGACTGACGGTCGATCTCCTGCCACTTCAGGAACGTGTCCTGCACCGCATCTTCCGCATCCGCGCGCGAGCTGAGGATGCGGTAGGCAAGGCCGAGAAGGCGCGGGCGCGCCTCCTCGAAGATCTGCATGTGCCTTTCGTCATTCATGTCAGTGCCTCGAGATCTGGATACGGTTCCAAAGGTTGATCATCGCCACTGTCGCGGTGATGACGCTGATCTCCTTTTCGCTGAAATGCTGGCGCAGCTCGGCACGCAGCGGCGCGAAATCGGTGCGCGGCTCGAGTTCGGTCAGGGCTTCGGTCCAGGCAAGCGCTGCCTTCTCGCGCGGCGAGAAATCGCTGACCTGATCCCAGACGATGATGCGGTCGAGCCGCTCGTTGCTCTCGCCTTCGGTGCGCGATTCCTTGGTGTGCATCTTCACGCAGAAGCCGCAGCGGTTGATCTGCGAGGCGCGAAGCTGAACGAGATTGTGGATGGTCCGGTCGAGCCCGTGCAGGTCCATCGTCTTGTGCACGTCGGCGAGCGCGCCGAGCACATCGGGGATTTCCTGCTCGTAGCGGACGGCTTTGGTATCGGTCATGGTCTCAACTCCATCGTTGTTGTGGTGCCTATGACCAGTTGACGATCGACGCCGGACAGCTGTGACGCGCCTTGCGCGACTTTTCTCGCGGAACGCCAGGAAAAATGCATCACCTGATTATTTTGAAGGAGTTTCAACAGGTTGAAGGGTGGAGATTTTTGTGTGCGGCGCTCTAGCTCTTTAATTCTAGAGCATCTTTCCGCCTTCAAGCGATCCCACTTGAAAGCGGGATGCTCTAGGCCTTCGGCGGGTAGCTGTGCTCGCCGCCGCGAAAATCGGTGACCGTGTAGCAACCGCCGCCGTCGGCGGCGATCGCGGCGGCGCTGATCACAGCCTTGCCGTGACCGCCCGGGATGTCGAGGATATAGGTCGGCTGGCAGAGACCCGAGACCCGGCCGCGGAGCGCCGAAACCAGTGCCTGGCCCTCTTCGATCGTCAGGCGGAAATGGCTGGTGCCGGGGGCAAGGTCCGGGTGGTGCAGGTAATAGGGCTTGATCCGCGTTTCGACGAAGGCGCGCATCAGGCTCGCCAGCACGTCCGCATCGTCGTTGACGCCCTTCAAGAGCACCGACTGGCTGACCATGACGATGCCGGCGTCGATCAATCGGGCCGAGGCGGCGCGCGCCTCCTCGGTCAGTTCACGCGGATGGTTGGCGTGCAGCGCCACATAGGTCGCCTTGCCGCTGGCCTTCAGCGCCTCGATCAGGCCTGCATCGACGCGCGACGGCTCGACCACGGGCACGCGGGTGTGGAACCGGACGATCTTCACATGCGGGATCGGCGCCAGCCGCTCCATGAGCTCAGCGAGCCGGCGCGGCGAGAGCACCAGCGGATCGCCGCCGGTGAGGATTACTTCCCAGATTTCCTCATGCTCTGTGATGTAGGCGATCGCTGCATCGAGTTCGGCCGGCGTCAGCGTGCCGAGCCCCTGCGGCCCGACCATTTCGCGGCGGAAGCAGAAGCGGCAATAGACCGGGCACACATGCACTGCCTTCAAAAGCACGCGGTCCGGATAGCGGTGCACGATGCCGGTGACGGGGCTGTGCGGCTTGTCGCCGATCGGGTCCTCGCGCTCTTCGGGCAACAGCGTCAGCTCGGCGGCATCGGGAACGAACTGCCGCGCGATCGGATCGGTCGGGTCGTTAGGGTCGATGAGGTTGGCAATGGCGGGGCTGATCGCAACCGCATAGCGCTCGGCGACCGCGGCGACCGCCGTCTCCTTCGCGCTGTCGATCAGGCCCGTCTCGACGAGTTCGCGCGCGGTCTTGATCGGGCGCCGGACGTTCACGCTCGTGTCTCCGCCACCGGCGCCCAGAGCACCTGGTCGATGCGTGAAGCGCCGGTTGCCAGCATCACCAGGCGGTCGAAGCCGAGCGCGATGCCGCTGGCTTCGGGCATGATCGCGAGCGCTGCCAGAAAATCCTCGTCGAGCGGATAGGCCTCGCCGTAAACGCGGGCCTTTTCCGTCATTTCCATGTCGAAACGCCGGCGCTGCTCGGCTGCATCCGTCAGTTCGCCAAAGGCATTGGCAAGCTCGACGCCGCAGGCATAGAGCTCGAAGCGCTCGGCGACGCGCCGGTCGCGCGCGGCCGGGCGCGCCAGTGCGGCTTCGGCCACCGGGTATTCGTCGAGGATCGTTGCGCGGCCGAAGCCGAGATGCGGCTCGACCTTTTCGACCAGCACGCGGCTGAAAAGGTCGGCCCATGTGTCGTCGGACGCGACCCGAAGCCCGGCCGCCGTCATCGCCGCAGCCAGTTGGTTGCGATCGGTGTCGCCGTTCGAAGCGATCGAGGCCAGGAGATCGATGCCGGCAAAGCGCGTGAAGGCGTCGGCGACGCTCAACCGCTCCGGCGCCGCGAACGGATCGCAGCTCTGTCCCTGGTAGCTGAACTGCTTCGTGCCCGTGGTTTCCGCCGCCAGCGCCAGGATCTCGGCGCAGTCGCGCATCAGCGCCTCGTAGCTTTCGCCGGTGCGATACCATTCGAGCATGGTGAACTCGGGATGGTGCAGCGGCCCGCGCTCGCGGTTGCGGTAGACATGGGCAAAACAGGCGATGCGTTGCTCGCCGGCGGCCAGCAGCTTCTTGCAGGCGAATTCCGGCGAGGTGTGCAGATAAAGCGGATGACGCGAGCCGTCGTGATTGAGCGCCTGGGTCTCGAAGGCATGCAGATGCGCCTCGTTGCCGGGCGAGACCTGCAATGTCGCCGTGTCGACCTCGATGAAGTCGCGCGCCTCGAAGAACCGGCGCAACGCCGATTGGATCCGGTTGCGGCCGAGAAGAAACGGGCGCCGGTCGGCATGGACATCGGGTGTCCACCAGGGTGAGGCATGCGACATGGTCGGTTCAGTCCAGGCTTTCTTCGTGCGGATACCGGCTCAGGCTGGCTATTTGCGCGGAATTAGGGTAGTGGCGGCGCGAAATCCTTCTTTCCGCGTCCTTCACGGCCAGTGTTTCCGGCCCGCGGTGTCGCGCATACCTCTGTTACAAGGAAGACTAATGGTCAAGGTCATCGCTTCATCTGTCCGTAAGGGCAACGTTCTCGACGTCGACGGCAAGCTCTATGTCGTGCTTACCGCCCAGAACTTCCACCCGGGCAAGGGTACGCCGGTTACCCAGGTCGACATGCGCCGCATTTCCGACGGTGTGAAGGTCTCCGAACGCTACCGCACGACCGAGCAGGTCGAGCGCGCCTTCGTCGAAGACCGCGAGCACACCTTCCTTTATGAAGATGGTGAAGGCTTCCACTTCATGAACCCGGAAAGCTACGACCAGCTGGTCATGACCACCGACGACATCGGCGACCTCAAGGCTTACCTGCAGGAAGGCATGGCCTGCATTCTTTCGATCCACGAAGGCCTGGCGATCGCCATCGACCTGCCGCGCCACGTGACGCTCGAAATCACCGAGACCGAGCCGGTCGTCAAGGGCCAGACGGCGTCGTCGTCCTACAAGCCGGCGGTTCTGTCGAACGGCGTTCGCACGCTCGTCCCGCCGCACATCCAGGCCGGCACCCGCGTCGTCATCGCGACGGAAGACGGTTCCTACGTCGAGCGCGCCAAGGACTGAGGCGAAAGCCGATATCCCATTGGAGCGGGGACGGTGGCGCAAGCTGCCGTCCCCGTTTTCGTTTCCGCAGACCTGCGTGAGCAACCAGAAATTTAGGGGGCGCATTTCGAAAAACGGGTGCTAGGATGCCGGCGCTACGACGCATGTCACGAGAGGGTCTGCATGTTCCCATTGTCGCATATGATGAAGTCGTTCATTCGCAAGGGTCGCCTGACGGTGATCGACGCAGACGGAAGGCGCCACGTCTTTTCAGGCACGCCGGGGCCGGAAGTGACGATGCGGCTCACTGACAAGAAGCTTTACCGTAGCCTCGTCTTCAATGCCGAACTCGCCGCCGGCGAAGCCTACATGGACGGCACCATGCGCTTCGAGGAAGGCTCGACCCTCAGGGACTTCCTGACGCTGTTTTCGATCAACCGGCTGTCGCTCGGCTCCTATCCGATCCAGAAGGTGCTGCGCGCCGTCAAGATGCGGTTCCGCAAGCGCCAGCAGGCGAACCCCAAGGGCAAGGCGCAGCAGAACGTCGCGCACCACTACGACCTCGGCAACGAATTCTACAAGCTGTTCCTCGACGAGAACATGCTCTACTCCTGCGCCTACTTCCGCGAACCGGACGAAACGCTCGAAAAGGCGCAGCGCAACAAGCTCAGGCTGCTTGCCTCCAAGCTCTGCCTGGAACCGGGCATGAAGGTGCTCGACATCGGCTGCGGCTGGGGCGATCTGGCGATGTACCTCGCTGAGCTTGCCGACGTGCAGGTGCTCGGCGTCACGCTTTCCAAGGAGCAGCAGGCGCTCGCCACCGAGCGCGCGCGCGCCGCCGGGCTGTCGGATCGGGTGCGTTTCGAGCTCAGGGATTACCGCGATGTCGAGGGGCCGTTCGACCGCATCGTCTCGGTCGGCATGTTCGAGCATGTCGGCGTGCATCACTATGACGAGTTCTTCAAGAAGCTGAATGCGCTGATGCCGGACGACGGCCTCGCCGTCTTGCACTCGATCGGCCACATGAGCCCGCCCGGCATGGCAAGTTCCTGGCTGCGCAAATACATCTTTCCCGGCGCCTATTCGCCGGCGCTTTCGGAGGTCTTCGAGGTCGTGGAGCGCAACAGTCTCTGGGTCACGGATCTCGAGTTCCTGCGGGTGCACTATGCAACGACGCTTGCGCACTGGGGCGCGCGCTTCGAGGCGAACCGCGACAAGGTGATCGCGCTCTATGACGAGCGCTTCGCCCGCATGTGGGAGTTCTACCTGATCAGCGCCGAGATGATGTTCCGCACCGGCAGCCAGCTGGTCTTCCATATGCAGCTGTCGCGCTCGCGCGACGCGGCGCCGATCGTGCGCGACTATATCACCGACGTTCAGCGCGACTTCATCGCGCGCGAGCAAGCGTTGTCGCTCAGCCTTTGAACGTCGGTTCCGTGTCTCCCTGCCAGCGCAGCCGCTTATAGTCGAAGCCGAATTCGAGCGTCGGCTTGACGATGGCAAAGAACGGCGAGAGGTCGAAGTCGCGCGGCGTGTAAAGCGAGTGGTGCCGGATGTGCAGGATTTCCTCGCGTGAATAGGTGGATGTGGCCGATGCCCGTCCCGGGGCACGGGTGACTTCAGGCAGGATCGGATAGCGGATCTGTTCGAATGCGGCGGCGATCAGCGTCGAGCAGATTGCCCGCGTCGGATCACCGGAACCAAAGGCCAGCAGCCGGCGCCGCCAGCGCACAGGCACCGGCGGTGCCGGCATGAAGTAGCGCAGCATGTCGAGGATGTTTTTCAGGTCGTACTTCATCCCGAGCCGCGAAATCATGAAGCCGACCAGCGCCGCGCGATCGTCAGGCGTCAGCGCGATCGGGCGGCAGATGCGTGTGTTGAACGAGGCGTATTTCTTCAGCGGCACTGCGACGCAACCCTCGCCGATATTGACCTCGATCAACTGCGGCCGCTCGATGACAGGCAGCGTCGCCTGATCGAGCGAAAGCGGCATCTGGTCGCCGGCGAAAAACGCCGCGTGTGACCAGGTCGATTGCGTCAGATACTTGATCGCCGCCGAAACCTTCTGGTTGCCCTCGATCAGAAGCACGTCGCCGGGCCGGAGCGTGCGCGCAAGCGTTTCCTGGTCGGACGGCGTATAGGGCTCATAGCCCAGAGTTGGCGTCTGCAGGCGCGCGGCGAGCCTGGCGCCGAGCCGGTCCAGTAGCGTGTCCTTGCTGTCGGAAAACGGATAGATGGTCCTCATCGAGGCGATTGCTCCGGGAGGGAAAGAGGGCTAGTCGGACGGTTGTATCGTGGCTGAGCCGCGACACTCTGTCGAGCAATTGTTGCATGATTGCATGGCTTTGGCCTTGACGTCGACGCACCCACTTTCTATTTTAGAATTATTCTAAAGAAGGTTTTCTCCCGATGTTTTCGCGCCTTTTCTCCCGGTCCAAGCGTCCGTTTCTTTCGTTGAGCGAGCAAGAAATCTTGGCGCTCGCCATTTCGTCCGAGGAGGACGATGGCCGTATCTATCTGGCCTACGCCGACGCCTTGCGTGAGCAGTATCCCCACTCGGCAAAAGTGTTTGAGGAGATGGCGGAAGAGGAAAGCCACCACAGGCAATGGTTGATCGACCTGCATGTGGCTCGCTTCGGAAACCGCATCCCGCTGATCCGTCGCGAACATGTGCGCGATTTTCCCGATCGCAAGCCCGATTGGCTGATTGCGGAAATGCCGATTGAAAAGGCGCGCGAGGAGGCAGAAGCGATGGAGGAGACGGCCCATCGCTTCTATGTCCAGGCGGCCGCCAGAACCCAGGATGCGGCGACCCGCAAGCTGCTCGGCGACCTCGCCATCGCCGAGAAATCGCACGAGTCGCTCGCCCGTCGGCTTGGCGAGAAGCATACCCCCGAGGATGTGCGCGCCGAGGAGGAGCAAACGTCCCGGCGCCAGTTCATCCTCACTTACGTCCAGCCGGGCCTGGCCGGCCTGATGGACGGATCCGTTTCGACCCTGGCTCCGATCTTTGCCGCGGCGTTCGCCACCCAGGATACCTGGCAGACCTTCCTCGTCGGCCTGTCGGCCTCCGTCGGCGCCGGCATCTCCATGGGTTTCACCGAGGCGGCCCATGACGACGGCAAGCTTTCAGGGCGCGGGTCGCCGATCAAGCGCGGCCTTGCGTCCGGCATCATGACCGCGCTCGGCGGTCTCGGCCATGCGCTTCCCTACCTCATCCCGCATTTCTGGACGGCGACCATAACGGCGGCGGTCATCGTCTTTGTCGAGCTCTGGGCGATCGCGTTCATCCAGAACCGCTACATGGAGACGCCGTTCCTGCGCGCGGCATTCCAGGTGGTCCTTGGCGGTGGGCTGGTGCTGGCGGCCGGCATTCTGATCGGCAACGCCTGAGCGGGCCGCGTGCCAGTCTTCACATTCCAAAATAGAAAAGGGCCGGTCGAGCCGGCCCTTTTCTGAAAGTTCTGTTGTGGCAGGGATCAGTTGCCGACCGAACCGACGACGATTTCCGTGCCGTTTTCGATCGTGACCCAGCGGCCGCTGTGGTTGGAAGCCTGGCGCTTCAGGTAACGATAGGGCGTGTGGGTCCACAGCTTGACGCCGTTTTCCAGGTTGTCGAGCACGAAGTCGCCCTGCGCGGTGCGCACGGTCAAGACGGCATGGCCTTCGCCATCCGGCTTGCGCACGACGGTGATCAGGAGATCGCTGGCGGAAAAACCTCTGCTCATCAGGCGCTTGCGCTTCTCCAGCACGAAGTCTTCGCAGTCGCCGGCGCCGTCCGGATAGGACCAGACTTCGTCGCGTCCGTGCAGTTCCTGGTCGGTCATCGGGGTGATTTCGCGATTGACCGTCGCGTTCACCTGCCGGATCGTCGCCCAGCCGCGTTCCGTGACGCGCGGTGCCACCGTTCCCTTGGAACGCACGTTGCACTCGCTCTTGTACTTCTGGCAGAATTCGTAGTGACCGATCGGCTGCGACGTCGCGGAGCCGGTCTGCATCCAGGGAGAGGAACCCGCCTGGGCGGGGATTGCCGTGTTTGCTGAAATGAAAAGAGCGCAGAACGCCGCGATACTTCCCTTAACTCCAGTCCAAGACGCCATACATGTCCCCTGCGACGCGGCATGCCGGACACTTTATGTCCGGACGTATTCGCGCAATCCTGAGTTGATGGCGGCTTGTTTAGGTTCGTCCCCGGCGCCGCTCTAATCGTTAATAAAGAGTTAATAACGTCGGGGCGACGGAGTCAATCTCCGCATTGGGGCATCGGGATTTATGGTTAAGACCGGGAGCCTGCGCGCGCGAACGCCCTGCGCCGCAGGCATTGTGCGGGGCAGGCTCCACTGGGGTGCGAAGACGTTGCGAGGTGTCGGGTCTTGTCGCCTTTTGACTCAGGCGAGCATCGATCCGATCGCCTGTTTCATTTTAGCGATGTCTTCTTCACGCGAAAGGCGATGGTCGCCGTCGCGAATGAGCGTCATCACCACGTCGTCTGCGGGAAGATGCTCCATCAGCCGGAGCGCGTGGGTATAGGGCACATCGGGGTCGCGCATGCCTTGCAGGATGTGCACCGGGCATCCGGTTACGATCGTGCCGTCGAGAACGCGGTTGGTGCGACCGTCCTCGATCAGCGCGCGGGTGAAGATGTTGGGCTCGGGGCTGTATTCGGAGGGCTCCTCGAAATAACCGCGCTCGGCAAGAGAGGTTTTCTCGGCTTCCGTCAGGTTGGGTTCGATCAGTTCCGCGGTGAAGTCCGGCGCAGGTGCGATCAAAACGAGGCCGGCGATGCGGTCTCCTTGTCCGCGCGCCCTCAGTTCCTGGATCAGCCGCAGGGCGATCCAGCAGCCCATGGAGGAGCCGATCAGGACAAGGCGCCCTTCCGTCGCGCGGTTGACGACGGCGAGGCTCTCTTCGAGCCAGCGCGAGATCGTGCCGTCGGTAAAGGCGCCGCCGGAAGACCCGTGACCGGAATAGTCGAAGCGCACACAGGCAGCGCCGCGTTCTATTGCGTAGCGCTCGACCTCGACCGCCTTGGTGCCGGTCATGTCCGAGCGATAGCCGCCGAGCCAGACGAGTGTCGGTTGCCCCGAGGGCTTTTCTGCCGGGCGTAGACGCATCGCGATCGCACGTGCTGCCGTGTCGGCGCCGACCTCGATGAAGCTGATTTCCGTCTCGACTGGCGTATTCTGCATGCCCATTCTCTCCAAAGTCCCGTTTTTCGGGCGAACTTCTTTCTAAAACAGATTCGCCTTGCTATCGACAGATGGTGATTTTCCTGCAAAGCCGTGCTATTGACTCTGCCGTTGCAATTCACACATTGCCGTCGGTAACAGATTCAGGCGTTTCGTTTGGGATCGCCGACGATCAGATTAAACAACATTTTTCCGAAATAGCTCGAGGAGAGTACGACCATTCGCAGACCGTTCAAAGCGGACGCCCCAGTCAAGGAGGGGCCGCGCTCAAACAAGGAGATCCGGGTTCCCCGGGTTCAGCTTATCGACGCCGAAGGCCAGAATATCGGTGCCGTTCCGATCGACCAGGCGCTCCGCATGGCGGAAGAAGCAGGTCTTGATCTGGTAGAGATCGCACCGAACTCCGAACCGCCGGTGTGCAAGATTCTGGATCTTGGCAAGCTCAAGTATGCCAACCAGAAGAAGGCGGCCGAAGCGCGCAAGAAGCAGAAGATCGTCGAAATCAAAGAAATCAAGATGCGCCCCAACATCGACACGCATGACTATGACGTGAAGATGAAGGCGATGAACCGGTTCTTCGAAGACGGCGATAAGGTCAAGGTGACGCTGAAGTTCCGCGGTCGCGAAATGGCGCACCAGGAACTCGGCATGAAGCTTCTGCTGCAGGTCAAGGACGACACCCAGGCGATCGCCAAGGTGGAAGCCGAGCCGAAGCTCGAAGGCCGCCAGATGATGATGGTTCTCGCGCCGCGCTGAACGATCACAGACGTCGATGTTGATGAAAGCCGCCCTGAGGGCGGCTTTTTTCGTTGTCGGAACTTCCCTAGCCGTTGCTGACAGAATGCTGACAGACGCCCTCAGCGATCTGTCAGGCACCAGCTGGCATTCTCCAGGCGTCACGAAGTCAGGAGAAGGATCAAAGATATGTATGCAGCGTTGCGCAAGCTCTTGCTCGTTTCCGCCGCCAGTGTGTGTGGACTTGTGTCCGCGCCCCTCGGCCTATCCTTGATTGCGAGCGGTGCCAACCATCCCCTTTCGATCGCAGCACTCGCCGACGACGATGATGATGACGACCACGGCGGCGGCTCGGGCCGAGATCGTGACGACCATGGCCGCAACGATCGAGACGACGATCGCAGCGGTCATGACGACGACGACGATGATGATGACAACCGCGGGCCGGGCTCCCGCGACGATGACGATGATGACGACGATGACGCTTTCGACGACGTGCGCGATCGCCACGAAATGGAACTGCGGGTTTCCGACGAAAGCCTGGCCGGCCTGCGCAACGGATCGTTGATCGCGGTCGACAATCTTGGTCGCGTGCTCGAAGTCGAGGTGGAATTCGAGCACGGCGTCCGCGTCGTGACCGTGGAGCCGCACGACAGCGATATCCGCCGCACTCCCGGACCGATCGCCAGCGTTTCGATCCGCCCGGCGCCCTGACCCACTCTCAATGTCCCCGGCGCATTCGCCCCACGCCATGCGCCGGAGCAAAGGTCGGTCGTTACCAGCCCCGCCCGGCGACCGACCAAACGAGCGCATACCCCCGTGCCAGCCCCGGCGCCGGGGGTATGCGCGTTGCTGGCCTTGTTGCCGCCGCTGGCGTAGGCTGGCGCCATCGATGTCTGCGGACGCTTCATCGGCGGGCTGGCCTGTCCTCTTGACGGATCGGTCCGCAAACGTGCCAAGGAAATACGCCGGGAGAGCGCATTGTTGGAAGCCAAGGGCAGCTGCGACGGGATGAAGCGATGGCCGTGACACGACGAAACCTGATCGCGCTCTTTTGCTGCACAGTGCTGCTTTCGCTTGCGCCGCAACCTGGTCGTCTGGCGGCATTGGCCGAGGACGACGATTCGGATGACGGCGGCTCGGGCGGCGGTCATGGTGGGTCCGGGAACAGCGGCCATGGCAACAATGATGACGACGAAGACGATGATGATGACGATGCGGACGACGACGATGACGTTGGCGAGGACGGGTCCGGTCACCGTCGCCGGAGCGACCAGGAGCGGGCGCGCGCCGGTGTCGAAAAGGGCGACATCCTGCCGCTGAAGGACGTTCTGCGGCTTGTCGATGAAGACAGATACGGCACGGTCATCGCGGTCGATCTCAAGCGTGCGGGCGGCGGCGAGATCTACAGGCTGCGCACGCGCGACCGAGAGGGCACGATCCGCAACCTGCGCATCGACGCGCGGACCGGCAAATTCATGAACATATTTGGTTTCTGAGGACCGGATGCGGATACTTCTGGCTGAGGACGATCCCAACATCGCCACCCATGTGGCAACCAGGCTCGAAGCGGAAGGCTACAGCGTCGACACGCTCGCCCACGGGCCCGATATCTGGGAGCGCGGGGAAACCGGCAGCTATGCGATGGTCATCCTCGATCTCGGACTGCCGGGCATGGACGGGCTGTCGATCCTCAAGCGCTGGCGGCAGGCGGGTCTGGAGACGCCGGTGCTGGTTCTGACGGCGCGCGGTTCCTGGATGGAGCGGGTCGACGGCTTCGATGCCGGTGCGGACGACTACCTGCCGAAACCGTTTCGTGCCGAGGAACTGCTGGCGCGGATGAGGGCTTTGCTGCGGCGCGCCGGTCCGCGCCTCGCGCCCGTGCGTGCGGCCGGCCGTTTCACCCTGGACGAGGCGACCCGGCGCGTCACCTTCGACGGGCAGCCGCTGGAGCTGAGCCCTCTTGAATACCGCATGCTGGCGCTGTTCGTTGCGCGCAAGGGCGAGGTCGTGACACAGCTCGAGCTGGCGAGCCACGTTCAAGGACGGGATGACGATGCCGCCAAGAACGCCGTCGAGGCGATGATCGCGCGTCTGCGGCGGAAGACGGAAGGCGGTGCGATCGAAACGCGGCGTGGATTCGGTTACGTGCTGCCGGACGGCACGGCATGATCCGCTCGCTGAGGCTGCGGCTTGCGATCGGCGCGTCGGTTGCGATCGGCCTTGTGCTGCTGGTGGTCTGGCTCTCCTTGAGTCGCCTCTTCACCGACTACGTCGTCGAGCGCTATCGCGCCGAGATGGCGACGTTGATCGATACCGTCGCCGCCCAGGTGCGGGTGCGAGGCGGCGAGCTCGCCCTGCCGCGCGAGCCGGCCGATCCGCGCCTGAGCCTGCCGGCTGGCGGTCGCTACTGGCAGCTCGATCCCGAAGGCGCAGCCCCCATCCGATCGCGTTCCCTGTGGGATACGGTGATCGATGCCGATCAACCGTCCGCGCCGCGCCACCTGGGTTTTTTGGAGGTGGAAGGGCCGGATGGCGCACCGCTTCTGGTCCAGCGGCAATCCCTGACGTTGGGCGAGGGGCCGGATGCCCGGCGGTTCTCCATAGCAGCCGGGTTTTCGCGCAGCGAGCTCGACGACGCCCTGTCCTCCTTCCATGGCCAGATCCGGCTGATGCTACTTGCGACCGCCCTCGTGCTTGCCGGCGCCGCCCTGATGCAGGGCGCCCTCGGCCTGTCGCCGCTCGTGCGCCTGCGCCAGCGTGCCGCCCGTGTTCGCTCGGGCGAAGAGAGGGACTTCGGTTCGTCGGGGCCAAGCGAGGTGCAGCCGCTTGTCAGCGAAATCAACCTGCTGCTCGCCGAGCGCGAGACCGCGCTCACACAGGCGCGGGCCCGCGCCAGCGATCTCGCCCACGGGCTGAAAACCCCGCTGACGGTGCTTGCGCAGCTTGCCGAAAGCCTGCCCGAGGACGAGCGCAGGATGGCTTTCGAACAGATCGACCTCGTGCGGCAGCGCGCCGATCGTCAGCTTCAGGCCGCCCGCATGGGTGTCGAGCGCATGGCGACGACCTCGATCGCGACCCTGGGCAACAAGCTTGTCAGCGTCCTGCGTCCCGTGACCACAGAGCGCGGCATTGTCTGGGAGGTCGATGTCGATCCGTCGATCTCGCTCGACGTCGATCCGGCGGATCTGGCCGAATGCCTCGGCAATCTGCTCGACAATGCCGCCAAATGGGCGCATGCCCGCATTCGTCTTTCCGCCGAGGAGGGGGATGGCAGCGTGCGTGTCGCGGTCGACGACGACGGCCCGGGCGTTGTCGAGAGCGAGCGCGAGCAGGTGATGGGGCGCGGCGAGCATGGCAAGCACACCGGACAAGCCGCCGCCGGCTCCGGTCTGGGCCTCGCGATCAGCGCCGATATCGCGAAGGCCTACGGTGCGGTACTGGTGCTCGGTCGGTCACCGCTTGGTGGCCTGCAGGCCGCTGTGGTTTTCGATGCACGCGCCCGTCTGCGCCGGCCGCTGGATCCGGCCTAGAGCTCCCGGCACGCCGCGGCCGCACGCGCTTCGGACCATGCGCATCACGCGCTCTTCGATTCCCCAGTTGCGCTTTTGCGGATGTGCGGTTATAAGCCCCCGTCCGAACGGTCCGGCAGGGCATGCCGTGGCCGTTCTTAACGCTGGAAATGGACCTCGTCTGTCCGTTTCGCATTCTTAAGAACAATGGAGTAGCAAAATGCCC